>ENA-UOJM01000253-UOJM01000253.1-human-gut-metagenome-genome-assembly--contig:-P116-NODE-253-length-81903-cov-19.140174_pt1 | contig 81903 bp, 63 predicted proteins | sample MGYA00242349_ERZ723896 | MGnify/ENA metagenome assembly ERZ723896 | reverse complement strand
GCTGCCGCACCTCGCTCGCCGTATCGGCACTTAGAATTATGCGGTATTGCCTTAAAAAAGGAGTGACTTCCCATGAACAACACCCCCTTCACCATCGCGCAGATGCGCCCCATCCGCGACGGCATGACCGTCTCGCGCCCTGCCCATTTGGGCGCGGTGCCGGTGACTTGGTTCTCGCTGGGCGCGGGCACGACTATCACGCCAGAAAGCTACGACTGCACCACGCTCTATATCGCGGCCGAGGGCGCGGGCTGCTTTGTGCTGGGCGACGATGCACGCCCCACGCCGATATGCCCCGGTGAATTGCTCGTTCTGCCGCCAAAAACATTGTGCGGTGCAGCGGCGGACACCGGCATGATCTACACCGAAATCATTTTGAAAAAGGAGAATTTTACTATGAACAGTCTCATCAAAGCGGGCCATCCCACGGCCCTGAAAGACCTGATTTCCTACGAGGAAGGCAGCATTGCCAATCTGGACGTCGTCCACGCCGACAACATGAAGTTTGTGCTGATGGCCTTCGACGAAGGTACCGGCCTGACCCCGCACCGTGCCCCCGGCAACGCTATCTTGACCGCGCTGGAAGGCAAGGCCATCATCGGCTACGAGGGCCGGGACTACGAGCTGAACGCCGGCGAGAGTTTCCGCTTTGCCAAGAACGGTCTGCACAGCGTCACGCCGCAGGGCAAGTTCAAGATGAGTCTGCTGCTGGTGCTGGAATAATATTTAACGATAAAGTCTACTGCCCCGCAAAAATAAAACCCCTGCCTCCCATTGCATTTGTGGCGGACTGCTGGTATACTGGGGACATACAAGATATAAAATATGTATCCTGTATATAGACGCCATGTAAAAAATACATGGGCAGAGAGGGGCCGCATCCATGTACGTGGATTGGGAATACTACAAAATTTTTTATTATGTCGCCAAATATCAGAACTTTACCAGGGCGGCGCGGGTGCTGGGCAATAACCAGCCTAACATCACCCACACCATGAACAAACTTGAGGACCAGCTGCATTGCGTGCTGTTCATCCGTTCCAACCGGGGCGTGACGCTGACGCCGGAAGGGGAGACCCTTTACGCCCGCATCGCGTCGGCCGCCGTGCAGATCCAGGACGCTGAGGCCGAACTGAGCGCCAGCGCTACGCTGGAACACGGCGCTATCAGCATCAGCGCCACCGAGACCGCGCTGAACATCTGCTTGTCCGAGCGGCTGCGGGCGTTCCACGCGCAGTACCCCGGTATCCGGCTGCGACTGTCGAACCACTCGACGCCGCAGGCCATCCAGGCCGTGAAAAACGGCGAGGTAGATTTCGCCGTCGTGACCACCCCCGCCGAGCCGAGCGGCGAACTGAAAATGGTCGAGCTGATGCCCTTCAACGAAATCCTCGTCGGTGGGCAGACCTTTGCGCCGCTGGCGGGGCGGACACTCTCTTTGCGAGAGCTGACCGCCTACCCACTTATCATGCTGGGCAGCGAGAGTATGAGCCGCACGTTCTACCGCCAGTTTTTCTTGGAAAACCGCGCTGAACTCAAGCCGGATATCGAGGCCGCCACCACCGACCAGATGTTGACGCTGGTGCGCAGTGAGTTGGGCCTGGCCTTTGTGCCGGAGCCGATGGCCAGGGGCAACCTGGCCCGCGGGCGCATTGTGCAGCTTGACCTGCGGGAGCACATCCCCCCGCGGTCGGTCTGCCTGGTTTACGACCACCACCGCCCGCTGAACACTGCCGCCCGTGAGTTCCGGCTGCGGCTGTTGAACACTGCCAAAAAATAGAACGCGCCCGCCCCAGTTCCACAGGGAACCGGGGCGGGCATATTTTGTATCACGTATCACAAAATCTTATGCACGGAGCATACCTTGCAGGCTTTCCAGTGCGGCTATGCGGGCGCTAATGGCAAACACGCTGGCTGCGTGGGCCAGCTGTTCCGAACCAACATCCATCGGGATGATGCGGGCCAGGATCGTGCTGTGATCCACCGCGTCGAACCGGACGCCAGCCTGGCGGCACAACTCGGCGGTGCGGTGGGCACAGCCGGGCATCGTGGACAAGGCTGCCACGGCGTCCTGGGCATCGGTGGGGCGCGCTGCGCCGCTGTCACTCAACTCCTTGTTTAGCACGGTGCCAAAATGCCGCGCCGCACGCAGGCTCTCGCTTTTGCCCAGCAGGGGGTCCTCCTCAGCCATGTCCAGCTGCAAAGGTTCCCGCACAAAGCCGGTGTAGCGCCGGGCCATGCGGTTGTATTCTCGCTGCAATTCCTTTTTCGTCAAGTCCGTGTATTGCATATTCTCCACTCCTCTTGCATGGTATAGTATACGCAAGGAGCGGCAGTATGTAAAAAGTATTTTTTATATGTTTGTTATATAAAAATGATATGATGGAGCCATTTTGTAGGGAGGGGTCTTGACCCTTCCGCGGGGCGTCGAGGACGCCGCCTCCTACAACACAAATCTAAAACAAATCCAACTCCGCGTCCAGGTACACCGCTTCACGCACGGCAAGGTGGTACGCGGGCTTCGTCAGGTAGTGCAGCAAAAATTCCAGCACAACCGCGCTGCCCAAGCCCCGGCCCTCAATTTTAAAGTTCGTGAACCCCATCGGCAGGTAAGTGTCGCGGATATCCCCCACGCCGATAAACGCGGGGCTTGCCATCGCGCGGGAGAAGCGGTATCCCTCGCCCGCGTCGGGCGCGGTGCAGCGGTGTTCGGGGCCGGGCAGGCCGAGATTTTTGCGGCTGACGGCCTCGTAACAGGCTTTGCGGTCGGGGCAGGCGGGACGACAGCACTCGTTGCACAAAAATTCCACCTTGTCTCGCAGCGGCGCGGGCAGGACGGCCAGTTGCGCAAACGCCTTGTTCAGGCGAAAATCAGGCACAACATAGCGAAATTCCGGCCGTTCCAGCTCCCGGCGCAGCGCGGGAAAATCCGTCAGCACCTTGGTGGTGGACGACACAAGATACAGCTGCGGCCAGGTCTGCCGCAGGTAGTCCGCCAGCAGGTCCGAATGCACAATGACGCCGTTCGCCACGTTGCCGTCCTCGGCCAACAGGCGGCAGAGCCGGTTGCACCGTGCGTCGGCCAGATGCTCCGGCCCCAACAGAGAGTTGCTGAAAGTCAGCCGGGCCGAAATGCCGTACGCCCGCAGTAGGGCCAGCACGCGGCGGGGCGGCACATCCCCGGCACCCACGCGTCCGCCGCCCCACAGACAGTTGGCCGGGGCACCGTAAATCGACGATATATCGCACCAATCGTAAAAATATTCCGGGTGGGCGCGGGTTAGCGGCAAAAACCGGGCGTAGAGTTCGTAAAATTCAAACAAGCCCGGCAGGTGATAATGTACAATTTTTTTTGCCATGGTGTGCCCCTCCCCACAAAGTTTCTACCCGCATTATACCACCCCGCATGGGAGCAGGGCAACGGCAAATTTATACCGCCCAAGACGGAAAGCGGGCAGATTTGAGAGAACCCCCTTGAAAGCCCGCGCGACGGCGCGTACAATAGGGGTTAGAACAAGCTAACCGCGTAAAAGGAGAGCGGCAAGATGAACGAAAACGTTACTCTTTCCGGCGTGCCGCCCCCTGCAACAGCGCGATAACAAAAAAGCACCCCCAGTCGGGTACATGCATCACGCGTTCCCGACCGGGGGCTATTTCATTCTCTTATCTTACCGATTCCAAATATTATTTTCCAAATCCTTCAATCGGCTCTGGTACTCAGCCATCCGCTTGTCGGCCTTGCCGTCACCGTTTGGAAAACTGATGAGGTAACCGTTCGGCGTGTCGTGAAAGCCAATTTCCCCGGTCAGGCCACAGATATCGGAAACCTTGAGCAGCGTGTGGAAATCATACTGCATGGCGCTGATGGAAAGTGTCTTGTTCATAGCCGACTCCTACCTTGTAAAATCATTTCTCTGATTATACCGCAGCCGGCGCAAAAATGCAAATGGACTTTTTACCAAATCAGCAGCCCGATGTGGTAGAATACGCAGCTGATGGCCAGCGAGAACGCCACATAATACCCGATGGACAGCACGATCCACTTGGCAGAGTGGTTCTCGCGGTAGGTCGCGGCTACGGTCATGGTGCAGGGCACATTAAAGACGATGGCCATGATAAAGCCCAGCGCCTGCGCTTTGCTGATGACCTGCGGCAGAAGGACGGCCAGACTCTCGCTGACGCCGACGGACTTTGCGTTGAAGGCGGCGGCCGCCACATCGCTGTTGCTGTACAGCGCGTTGATGACACCCAGCAGTGATTCCTTCGTCAACATGGACGACAGGTATGCCATGAACATCTGCCATGTCATGCCAAAAAACTCCGTCACCGGCGAAATGACCGCGCCGATTTGCGTCAGCAGGCTGTCCCAGCCGCCCCAGGGGTAAGATAGCAGGTAGAACACGATGGACACGGCGTAGATGACCGTGAACGCGCGCCAGTGCGGGTACGTGAACCAGGGCCGTTTTGCCGGGGTATTCTACGGGAAATATAACGTAAAACCGTTGGATTACCGTCGCCAGACCCGATTGCAGACAAACGAAACATAAACGCAAAAATCCCCCGACGCATTGCGTCGGGGGATGCATTGTTTTATGCGGCAGGGGGGTTACACGCGCACCAGCTCGTACTCTTTGCTGCCAATGCCCAGCTCGGCGGCGGTATCGATGGTGTGGGTGCCGTGGCGGCTGTTGACGCGCTCCATAAAGTGGTCGCGGCCGGGGTCGTTGCTGTTCATGACTAGGTCCACGCAGGCACGGTCCAGTGCAACGGGATCCAGGCTGGACAAAATGCCCACGTCGTCCATGCAGGGGTCCTCGGCCACGGCGCAGCAGTCGCAGTCAACGGACAGGTTCTTCATCACAGCCACATAGGCAATCTTGCCCGCAAGGTGCTTGGCTACGGTGGAAGCGGCGTCGGCCATAGCCTCCAGGAAGGTATCCTGCGGGGCGCAGTTCTCCCACAGCACGTTCTGGTCGGTGACCTTGCCGCCGGAGTGGATGTAGGCCTTGCCCGCGCTGGACGCGCAGCCGATGGACAGCTGCTTCAGCGCACCGCCGTAGCCGCCCATGGGGTGACCCTTAAAGTGGATAAGAACCAACATACTGTCGTAGTTTTCAATGTTCTTGCCCAGGTAGTTGACCTTCAGCACCTTGCCGTTCTCGACCGGCCACTCCACGTCGGGGCCTTCGGCGTCCATGATGTCCACGTCAAAAAGGCCGCTCCAGCGGTGCTTTTTCATCAGCTCGATGTGCTTGGGGGTTTCGTTGCGAGCACCGCCGTAAGCGGTGTTGCACTCGACCACGGTGCCATGCACAGCGTCGATGACCGGCTTCATGAACTCAGGGTGCAGGTAGTTCTGGTTGCCGTCCTCGCCGCTGTGAACCTTGACGGCGACTTTGCCGGGCAGTTCCACGCCCAGCTGCTTATACATTTTCACGACCGCCTCCGGCGTAAGCTCGTTGGTAAAGTAAACGGTAGATTTAGACATGATAAGGTTCTCCTTTTAAAAATAGGAACGTGATTAAAAATCCCGCTGCCACCTCAACGGCAACTCCAATTCGCACCTTTCTAACAACGCTTTATCGCGCAAAATCTCCCGCGCGGGGCCGTCGGCGGCGAGCTGGCCATGGTGCAGAAGCAGCACCCGGTCGCAGGTGTCGTAGATGAAATCCAGGTCGTGGGACGCAATCAGCTTCGCGCAGGGCAGCGCGTTCAAAATGCCGATGAGCGCCCGCCGGTTGCGGGGGTCCAGCGCCGCGGACGGCTCGTCCATCAGGATCAGCGCGGGGTCCAACGTCAGGATGCCCGCGATGGACGCGAGCTTCTTTTGACCGCCGGAAAGCCGGTACACCGGCCGATCGGCGCAGTGCTCCATGTGGACGGCGGCCAGCGCACGCCGGGTGCGGACGGCGACTTCCTCGGGCGGATAGCCGTAATTCTCGGCGGCAAAGGCTACATCGGCCCGCACGGTGGGCATAAAAAGCTGGCTGTCGGAATCTTGGAAGATGTACCCGACTTTTCGGCGTATTTCCGCCAGATTTTTGCGTTTCATCGGCAGACCGCCCACGGTCAGTGCCCCCGCCTGTATCGGCAGGATGCCCACAAGGATTTTCAGCAGCGTGGATTTGCCCACACCGTTGCAGCCCACCAGCCCAACGCGCTCGCCCGGCGCGACGGCAAAGGTCAGCGCGTCCAGCACTTTCTCCCCGGGCAGTCCGCCCTCATACCGGAAGGAGAGGTCTTGCAATTCTAAAATTGGTGTCATGATGCTCTCCTTTCAAAAAAGTTGGCCGAGAAGTTCAAAAATGGGGATGACGCGGAAGAGGATGCAATACATAAGCGTTGCAACAAAGAAAACCGTGCCTGCGGTGCTGCCCTTCTGCGGTTGCCGGGTAGGGGCGGGGTCGTCGCGCCACCCATACCCCCTTAACATCATACTCTCATACACCAGCTGCGCCCGATCCACACTCCGCAATAGCAGCTGCCCCAGCAGTGAACCCCAGGCGCGGAAATGGATGCCCTTCTCCCCCGGTGCACGCAGGGCGTAGGCCGTCGAGATTCGGTTCCCCTCCTGCAGAAGCAGCACAATATAACGATAGGTCAACAAAATTGTCGTCACCAGCACCTGGGGGACATGCAGCTGGCGCAGCGCGGCGCAGACCCGCTCCATGCCGGTGGTGGCAATCAGCAGGTAGACCGCCAGAAAGCAGAGCACCCCCTTGACCACCAGCACCAGCAGCGTGACCGTCCCGCCGGACAGCACGACCGGCCCCAGGGTCAGCACCGGTGCACGGTCAAAAAACAGGTTGGCGATGCCCACCAGCACCAGCAGCGCCACGACAGCCCAACACTGCCGCAGCGTTTTAACAATCGATAAATCGTCGATTTCATACAGTAGTATCGGCCACAGCGCCATGCCCAGCAGCCCAGTCAAAGCGTATTTTTGGAACGATAGGGTCACACACAGATAGACTAAAACCGCCAGCAGTTTGGGCAGCGGCGGCAGCCGGGTCAGAGCCGTGCCGCGGGCGGCCAAATCGTCCAGCCGGTGGACATTTTTAATCGCGCGATGCAGACGATCCATGTCGCTGTGCCGCCTTTTTCAGGATTTTGCCCAGCACGACCACCGCCGCCAGCACGACGGCAGCGCCAATCAAACCGGCGGCCGAGGCCCCTGCGGCGCTTTCCGACCCGGCTAAATTGTAGTCAGGCAGCAGCGCGGTCAGGCTTTGGATGCGGGCAAAAAACGCCTGCACCGGGCCACTGGCGTCCAGTTCAGTGCTGCCGGTTATGCGCTGCAGCGACCATTCCAGCCCATCGGGGAAGGCCGATGCGAACAGCGACAGCACCCCCGCCGTCATCGCCGCCGCCACGGCCACAATGCTCAGCGTGCGGCGCAGCGTCAGCGGCTGCCTGGCCTCGTCGATAGTCTGGGTCTGCCACAGAAGTGCGGGCCGGGCCTGCTGCAAAAACACCAGCACCGCCGCTGTGATGGCCCCTTCCACCAGGCCAATCGCCAGGTGAATAGGCTGCATTGCCAGCAAAAACGCGGTGAAGGGCAGCTCGGTGATGCCACTTGCCAGCGTCTCCACCGAGACGGACAGCGCGCCCATTTGCAGAGTCAGCACGCAGCCTAAGAGCGACGCAACGACGATTTTGCGCTTGGAAATTCCGCGATGCATCATCGCTTTCCAGAGCAGACCGCCCACAAAGCAGCCGTAGAACGCCATGTTCCAGACGTTCGCGCCCAGCGCCATCAGGCCGCCGTCGGCGAACAGCAGGCATTGGATGAGTAGCACGCCGATCATCGTCAAAAACGCCGCATACGGCCCCACAATGGCCGTCAGCAGCATACCGCCGCAGAGGTGGCCCGACGACCCGGTGCCGGGAATCGTGAAGTTTATCATCTGCGCCGCAAAAACGAACGCGCCCATGACGCCCATGGTGGGGATGATTTTATCCGTTGTGTCGCGGTTTTGCTCCAGTTTGTGTACGCTGTGCCCGGCTGCGACCGCCGAGGCCGCATACATCACCCCGGCCACACCGGGGGAAAGCAACGCATCTGCCATGTGCATAATTCAATTCTCCAATTCTTTTGTATCGAGTTCTTTTAAAATCGTTCGGCAGGCATCCTGGTAGTTACAGCCCTGCTCACGGCAGAGCTGGCGCACGCTCTCGTACTCGGGGTAGCAGCGGATGTGCACGGCGTCGCCCTTGGCGGGGACCTCGCACTCCTTGACCTGCACGCTGCCCAGGCTCGTCTGCACGGTGCGCAGGCGGCGTTTCAGCACGCAGCGCTCCATTTTTACGCGGCGGATTCCGATGGTGGTCGTCTCGGAAAAAATAATTTGCTCCATAGCGGCGGCGTCCTCCGGCAGGCAGAGCACCGCCAAAAGATACGCAGGGCGGTTCTTTTTCATGTAGACCGGCGTGTAGTACACGTCCCGAGCCCCTGCGGCCATCAGCCGCTCCATCACGTAACCCAGTGCCTCGCCGGTGCAGTCGTCGATGTTGGTTTCCAGCTTGCAGATGGTGTCCTGCGCGTCGCCGTCCGCAGCGCTGTGGGGGTGGATGAGCATGGCCCGCACAAAGCCGGGCAGCTCCTGCTCGCGCTTGCCTGCGCCCAGGCCGATCTTTTCCACGGTGAACGCGATGGGCAGCGTCTCGCTGGTGCGGATGGCCGCCGCAATGGCCGCGCCGGTGGGGGTCACGTACTCGCCCCGGGCGGTGGTGATGTGCAGGTTCAGGTGCTCGGCTGCCGCAATGTTGACGACGGCCGGCACCGGGATGGGCAGCACGCCGTGGGCGCAGCGGATGGTGCCGGTGCCCTCATAGAGGATCGGCAGGATGACTTCCTCAATGCCCAGGTTGTCCAAGCAAACAGCAGCGGCGGTGATATCCACGATGGAATCCACCGCGCCGACCTCGTGGAAATGCACGGTTTCTAGCGTTGCACCGTGGGCTTTTGCTTCGGCCCTGCCCAAAATCGTGAAGATGCGCTCGGCCAGCTCCCGCGCCCGGGGCGTCAAATCTGCACGGGAGAGGATATCGAGGATTTCCGCCAACCCGCGGTGCTCGTGATGATGATGGTGGTCGCCGTGGGCATGGTCATGCGCGTCGCCATGGGTATGGTCGTGGTCATGGTGATGTTCATGCATATGGCAATGTGCGTGGTCGTCGCCGTAGAGGTACGCCATGTCGTGGTCGTGGTTCTCGTGGGCGGCGTCCAACACCACGTCAAAATCACAGGCGTCCAGCCCGGATTTTTTGACACGAGATATTTTGATGTCAAATCCGTCCAGCGGCAGGCTGGCCAGCGCCTTGCGCAGCACAGCCTCGTCCGCGCCCAAGTCCAGCAGGGCGGCGGTGAACATATCACCGCTCAGGCCAGAGTTGCACTCTAAATATAACGTTCGTTTGTTCATTTTTTACTCCTTCGCGCCCAGTGCCAGGCGGTTGATCTGGGTTGCCAAGTAGCCCGCGCCGTAGCCGTTGTCAATGTTGACGGTGGCAATGCCGTTGGCGCAGGAGTTGATCATCGTCAGCAGGGCCGACACGCCGCCGAAGGACGCGCCGTACCCCACCGAGGTGGGCACCGCAATGACCGGGTTTTGCACCAGCCCGCCAATGACGCTGGCAAGTGCGCCCTCCATGCCCGCCACGGCCACAACGCAGTTGGCGGCCTGGATTGGCTCCAGGTTCGCCAGCAGGCGGTGCAGCCCGCTGACGCCGACGTCGTAGACGCGGGTGACTTTGCTGCCGAAGAACTCGGCGGTCTGGGCGGCTTCCTCGGCCACGGCAATGTCCGCCGTGCCTGCGGTGCAGACGGCAATATTGCCGTGTAACGGTTTATTGTGCTTTTCCAGTTTCAACAGGCGGCTGATGGGGTCATAGGTCGCGCCGGGGCAGGCGGCCTGCACCAGCGCGGCCTGGGCGGGTGTGGCGCGGGTGCCCAGCACTTCGCCTTCCTCAGCAGCCAGCCGTTGGAAGATGCCGACGAGGTAGTCGTCAGCCTTGCCGCTGCAAAAAACGACCTCGGCAAAGCCGGACCGCAGCCGCCGGTGGGTGTCGAGCTTAGCGTAGCCCAGTTCCTCAAACGGCGCGCGGCGGAAGTATTGTTCCGCCTCCTCCACGCTCACCGCGCCGTCGCGAACCTGTTCCAGAATGTGTTTGGTGTCCATGGTTTGTCCTTTCGTGAGATTGGAGAGCAGGGTAGGGGATTGGCTTTTCGGACGCTCTCTTACTTTTTAACCCCCAACGTCTCGTTCATGCTCCCCATTCTATATCCCTGCAGATCCATCGTCACATAGGTAAAACCAAACTTTTTAAACGCTGTAACGATTTCTTCCCGGTGTTCCAGCAGCTTCTCAAACTCTGCGGGCAGCACCTCGATACGCGCCATTTTGCCGTGGATGCGCACCCGCAGCTGCTGGAACCCTAAATCCAAAAGCAGTTGCTCAGCCTTGTCCACCATGCCCAATTTTTCCTCGGTAATTTCCTCGCCGTAGACGAACCGCGACGACAGGCAGGCAAAGGACTGTTTGTCCCAGGTGGGCAGCCCCAGCTGGTGGGAGTAGTTGCGAATCTCTTGCTTCGTCAGGCCGACATGGCGCAAGGGACTGGTCACGTGCAGCTCGGCTACGGCCTGCAAGCCGGGGCGGTAGTCGCCGTTGTCGTCCATGTTGGAACCCTCTGCCACATACAGAACGCCGTTCTCCTTCGCTAACGCGATGATTTTTTCAAACAATTCATGCTTGCACAGGTAGCAGCGGTTCTTGGGATTGTGGGAGAAACCCTCGATTTGCAGTTCCTCAGACTCCACAATAAAGTGACGGATTCCTTCCTTTTTGCAGAACGCCGTTGCCTCGTCCAACTCCCGCTTGGGGAAAGAACAGCTCCGCGCGGTCACGGCAATAGCATTGTCGCCCAGCGTGTCGTGCGCTACCTTTAATAAGAATGTGGAATCCACACCGCTGGAAAAGGCCACCGCCACGCTGCCCAACTCCCGCAGATACTGCCGCAATGCTTCCAATTTGTCCATCTATGTTCAGCCTCGCTTTTCGACGATTTTCTATATACCAAGCATACCATTGAAGTGGGGTCTAATGTCAAGAGGAAACCGCAATTTTGTTTGGCTTTTTAGCCCAGTGGTGGTATAATTTTGGAAAAAGGGGGGCGGCGAAATGTACTTTGCCTACGGCACCAAAGAGACGGACTATTTAAGCCGCAAGGACAAGCGGCTAGCGGCGGCCATCGCGCAGATCGGGCCGATTGAGCGCGAGGTGGATACCGACCTGTTTGCGGCGGTCGTGCATCACATCATCGGGCAGCAGATTTCGATGAAAGCGCAGGCCACCATCTGGCAGCGGATGCGGGACGCCCTGGGCACCGTGGACGCCGAGCACCTGCTGGCGGCGGGGGTGCCGCAGCTGCAACAGCTGGGCATGACCTTCCGCAAGGCGGAATACATCACGGATTTTTCACAGAAAATCCACGACAGCACGTTTGATTTGCAGGCCGTTTGGCAGATGCCCGACGACGAGGCCATCCGGGCGTTGAGCAGCTTAAAGGGCATCGGCGTCTGGACGGCGGAGATGATTTTGCTGTTTTGTATGCAGCGGCCCGATGTGTTCAGCTACGACGATTTAGCGATACAGCGCGGTTTGCGGATGCTGTACCATCACCGAAAAATTGACCGCAAGCTCTTTGAAAAGTACCGCCGCCGGTTCAGCCCCTACGGCAGCGTCGCCAGCCTCTATCTCTGGGCCATCTCCGGCGGTGCCATCCCCGGGATGCGGGACTACGCGCCAAAAAAGCCAGCCAAATAAAAAAGAAGCGGGAGCAGCTTTGTGGGAAAGCTGCTCTCGCGTTTGGGTTATGATGGGTAAGCGGCTCACAAGCCAACGGAGGGCTTGTTTTGGTCTCCCTATATTTCGCTAAATCCGTCTTTAGCGAAATTAGACGTTGCTCTCCCCCTCTATCCCTGCATCTGCGCCATCATCTTGTGCAGCAGCACGGTGTATTGCTTACGCTGGCTGCTGACGGCGGCTGGGGTCACGTGCTGGTAGGCGGCTACGCTGCTGTCCCGCAGGGGGTGCGCCAAGGGCGTGTCCGGCAGGACGCGCAGCCGCGCGGGGTGGGCGGGGTCAAACAGGAAATCAATGTACCCGCGCACAAAAATGTGGCTCCAAAGCAAGTCCTCCTGCTTTTCCAGCAGGGCGCAGTAGCACTCTGGCGGGAAAGCCGGCTTCGCAGCGCAGAGTGGTCCCAGCACGTCGGTGGTGAAAAACAGCCGCGGGTAATCCTTAATATCCTTGCCCGCGAACAGCGCGATCACCCGCATGGCCTCGGTGGTGCGCTCCAGGCGCAGCTGTAAATCTTCTTGCCCGGGGTCGGCCATGTCGAAGGCGGGGCCGTTGTCGCCGCCGTCCTCGTTCAGCGAGAAAGTGCGCCGGGCGCTGGTGGCGTTGCGGATGAGCCGTCGCAGCGCGTCCTCGTCCAGGCCCAGGCTGTCGGCCAGTTGCTTATAAAAGGGGGCTGGCAGGCGGCGGGCGTCCAGGCCCTGCTTGTCGCACAGATCCAGCACCCGCTTCCACAGTTTGCCCTCCCGGGAGGAAAGCCCAATGTCGCCCTGGTCGCGGTTGGCCTGCTTGTTGACGTTCTCGTGCAGGGCGTTACTGTAAATCGCGTCAAAATACGCCAGAAACTCCTTGCCGGAGGTGGTGTCAAACTTGGCCACGGCGGTGCGCATGGCCTGGGTGAAGGTCAGGGTGTCCAGCTTGCCTCGCAGCTGGCTGCGGCGGGTGTAGCGGGCGTCCAGCATGGCTTCCTCGTCCTGGGCCAGGGCGCTGGCGTCGGTGTTTTGCAGGCGGTGCTCGATTTTCTGTAAGAAGTTTTTAAACTCAAACACCAACAGATACAGGCTCTGCCACTCGCGGTTGTGCTGCAGGCGCTCCTCTGGCGGGTACTGCCAGATGGCGTGCGTCTCAATTTCGCGGCGCAGGGCGGCCTGCCTGGGGGTGTCTTTTTGGTAGTCCGGCATGGCTCACACCTCCCGGTCGGGGTGCAGCATCAACTTGATAAAGGCGCGTTTATCGGCAATGTTCTCCCCCGCTGCCATGTCCACGATGCCGTCCAGCGTGAACAGCGTGCTGATATCGTACTGGCGGGCGGTTTTGACCTGGCCGTTCTCGCGGGTCAGCTCGCGGTAATAGATGCCGCAAACCTCCGTATCATCGAGGATTTTCTCAGCATACCGCAGCGCTGAGGCCAGCACCAGCGGGTAAGTTTTGGTGCCGAAGGTCGCGTCGGCGTAGTAGCAGGCGTCGTCCTGCATGGCGTCGGTCAGCGTCTCGAACAGGGTCAGCAGTGCGTCGCGCTGCTGGTTTTCCGGCGTAGTTACGTCAATAAGTGTGTGGGGCGTGCCCAGGGTGTCCAGCTCGCGGCGGAACGCATCGAGGTTGTCGCTGCGGGGGCTGTTTTTCTGGCGCACGGCCAGCACTGTGATCTCGTCGCCGGGGCGGGCGGTGTCGGCGATGATGGGCGTGATGGGATAGCAGGACGGCGCAGTGTAGGTTTGTTGGTAGTTGGCCGCCTGCGCCGCGTAGGGTGCGATGGCAAAATTGCTGTCCAGCGGGATAGCGGTGATGTAGATACGTTTCATAGGATGCGTCCCTTCCTGCCGTGCGCGGCAACACTTTTTTGTATTATAGCAAATTTAGGCGGTGGATTCAATGAGAAAAGGGGCGCACCCTCCCGGTGTGCCCCTTCCCTATTGGGTTACTTGCCTAACGCGGCCAGATACGCGGCGTTCTGCGCGTCGATCTGCTTCTGGAACGCGGCCACGGCGGCGGCGTAAGCGGCCTCGCGCTTGTCAGCGGCGGCCTGTGCCTCGGCGGCGGTGGCGTAGCGGGTCTCGGGCGCAGAAGCCTTGGGCGCGACAGCGGCGATTGCACCGCTGCCGACATAGCCCTTCACACCCTTGGGGCCGACGACCGTGGTCGTCGTGTTGCCGCAGGTGTCGCAGACATAAACGTTGCCCTGGCGGGTCCAGTTGTGATAACCGCACTTCTGGCAGGTGGTGTACTCGATGCCCCAGGTGCCGTTGGCAATAGCCTCATCGATCTCCTTCTGCTGCTCGGTGCGGGTATCCACAGCCGGGGTGTTGTCCTCGGTGGACGCGGCGGGCGTCTCGGTCACGACCGGCTGCGGCGCGGGGGCCGGGGTGGAGCCATCCCCAAAGACGGCGTAGAGGTTCAGGTTGTTGCCCATCTCCTCGACGTGGATGTGCCAGAACAGCTCATCGTAGCTCAGGGTCGCGGGGGTGTAGATGCTGAACCCGCCGTCCGCCGTGGCCCAGTAGGCCACCGCCTTGCCGTTCACGGTGCTGGGCACCTCGCTGACGCCGCCGTCAAACACTGCGTCGGTCTTGACCGCTGTGTCGTCGGCGTAGTAGTGGACGTAGGCCGTATCGCCGGTGATGGCCATAAAGTACGCGCCGGTGGTGCGGTGGGTGCCAGTGCCGTCATCGATGTCCACGCTGGGGCAGAGCCAATCATCCAGCTGGTCATAGCTGAACTGCTCGCCGGGCATGACGTGCTTGCCGTTGCACTGCCAGTACTGGGCACCCTCCGGCAGGGCGGGTGCGGTGATGGTGCCGGTATCGTCCGGGGAGAGGGACATCGTGTCGTAGCCGTCGAAGGTGAGCTGGTAGGTGTACAGGTAGCTCAGCGGCTTGCTGGACTTGGCGAAAGCAGAGACCGGCACGCTGACGGCCAGCGCGGCGACACCGAGAGTAACGGCGATGATTTTGGGAAAAATGCTTTTTCATGATAAAGTTCCTTTCTATGTAGAAAATTGATGGGCGAGCACGGCCCGCCCGCGGAAACATGAGGGGCGGCGGCCTGGGGAAAGCGGGCAGCCAGAGGGCGCGGCGGGAAAGGTGCATGGGGAGTTTAGGCCACATTGTCCTGGTGGTTGTAGTTTTCCACGTACTGGTTGACGGCGGCATTGTACAGGCTGTCCAGAGAGGCGTAGCCGTAATACTCCCAGGTTTCCGTGCTGCTGCTGAAGCTGTACTTCTGCACGCCGGAATCAATCTTCACAAAGGTGGTAGGCGTGTCGTAGTCGTTCAGGCCGCTTGCGATATTGTCGTTGGCGTCCTTGCTGACATTATTGAAGGTGATGTACCAGAAGAAGGAGTCGTCCGCGTCGTAGGTCGTATTCAGCTCGCTCGTGTAATCGTGGTGGACAGTCACCTGATACGCGAGGACGATGCGGTCCTTGTCACCCCAGCTGTCTTTGTTTTTCGGGGTCAGGATGTAGTTGCCCAGGTAGGTCATGCCCTTGAAGGTCTGACCGTTGGAAAAGCGCTGCGCAGCGTAAGATTTAAACACATCCTCCGCCTGGTTCTGCAAGCTGACCAGCACGGAATCGGAGAGCGTGTCCGCACTCGTCACGTACTCGTTCAGCCCTTCCACCGTGAAGGTTTTTTCGGTCGCCTGGGGCATCGCGCCGTACTTGTCAATGCAGTCGCTGAAATCGTCGCGATTGCTGTGGACGGTCAGGGTCACGGTGTCGCCGTTGGACAGGCCGCTGTTCTCGTCCAGGGTGTAGTACAGGCCCTGCGCCTCGGCGGCGGTGGGCAGGCTGTTGACGGTGGCGCGGCCGTCGGGAGAGATGCCGCTGAACTCCACATCCACGCCATCGAAGGCGTCAAAGGTGTTCACGCTGGCCAGGCCCGAGACGGTGTAGGTGATGTCCGTGTACTTGACCTTGACGCCGAAGGCCTCCTCGGCCTCGTCGGAGTTGTCGTCCCAGGTGTAGGTGACGACGTCGCCGTTGGACAGGTTCTTGGTCTTGTCGGCGCTGCCGGTAGCGCAGGTCTCAGCGAAAAGGTCCGTCTCGTAGCCGTCGTACAGGCTGGCGGTCAGGCTGCTCAGGCCGTAGGTGTCGTCCTTGAGGTTCTTCATCTGCTTTTTGAAGCGGGTGGTGATCTGCTTGCCGTAGTCCTTCTCGAGCTTTTCGGTGTCGAAGCTGATATTCAGCTTGCCGACGGTGTTGTAGCCGTCCGCCGAGAGGGTCATGTACTTGCTGACGTCGATGGTCGGGGTGCGGTTGGCGAACGCCCAGCCACCCGCCGCAACGACCGCCACTGCGGCGATGGGAGCGAGGACCTTTGCGGGATTGTGCTTTTTCATTTTTGTATTCTCCTTTGCATTATTGACTGCGCTGCCGCAGTAGGGGCAGAAAGTGATGCCGTTCTGGATTTCTTTACCGCAATGTGTGCAGATCATGGTGTTTTTCCTCCTGTTTTGTAGCTGACAAGTGGTTTTTGCCGTGGTATAATGTGGGTAAGTTTTGCGGGGTTTTGCTTGTTTTGTTTCCTTACACCTAAGCAATAGGGGTGGGGGTTGGGAAAGTTAAGGGGAATTTTAAAATTTTTTGGGATTTTTTTGGAAAAGTTTTAAAAGGCAAGGTTTATCGCTGCCCAACACCGGGCAAAACCCCTTCAGGTCTCCCCTCACCCATCCACATCCCCCGGAATGCTGCGGGCCGGGCATGCCCGGCCCCTACATCTATACAGGACTTTAACACTATGCAATAACGGCACACGCCCTCGGGAGGGATAAATCCCTCCCCTTCAACTCTACCCAGGAGGCCCCCTTCATGCACCCCCACACCGCTACATCTGCCATCCTTCGCCGTGGGCTGACCATCCGCGACTTGCAATGTCCACCTGCGGATGCCGACACGGTCACGTCCATCACTATCGACGACACCATCCGTGCGGCCAAGGGCAACTTTGGGTTCGTCTACGCCGCTACCGGCGACCGCGAGCTTTACCGGGAATGTCTCTTGGCCGAAAGCTACGCAAAAACGCAATACGTCAGCTGCGCCATCCACCTGCGCCGCGCATTTGAGCTGCTGGCCTTCTACACGGTTGGCCGGGCGCTCTGCACCGTCACACCGGGTTTGACCATGCCCGAGGCCAAGGCCCACGCCAAGCAGTTTTACGAGAGCGACCCCCGCTGCTTCAACCCCAAATTGCAGCTCTCCCTCGTGCTGGCGGGGCTGGGGTACATCGACGTCGTCTTCAATGAGCGGTTCGCTTTCTCCGACAACCCTGCCTACCCCGGCTGCAAAAAGATGGTGGACATGCTCTTCTCGCTGTACAGCGACGCGTCGGGCATGGCCCACACCGGCAGGGATGGCGGCCACCGGGACTGCAGCTGGCTTCTGCGCCGATTCTACACGGCGGCGGGAATGCTGCTGCAAGTCGATGTGCCTGCGGCGGACTTTTTCCCCGCCATGGATAGATTTTTACACAGGTACGATGCTTCTGTTGTGCCGCTCGAGAACTACTATCCCCTCTCCGCCGCCGTCTGCCGTCAGATGGACGTCTGCGCGGCGGGCGACAGCCTGCTCTGCGTCACCGATGAAGCCGCACCTACCTTTTATATAGCGAAGCACGTCACAGACGATCCGGCCGTCGGGCGAGATATCGGCTCGCTGCAATCGCTCTGGCGCGCGTCGGAGCAGACGCCCGAGAACGTCCTGATGGACGTGGGCCCGCTGGGCGCGGGCGAGGATCGCTACCACCTGTTCCGCATCGTGGGGCGGCCCTACGCGCTTTCGGCCAAGGTGCTGGCGGGCCTGAACAGCACGCAGAAGCGTCAAATTATCAACGGCATCGTGGGCAGCATCTACACGCTACACCATTTTATGCCGCCGCTGCCCCACCGGGGGCTGCGCCCGGGCTGCTACTACGTCTGCCGCCAGGGAGCGAACTGCCGCGCTGTGCTGGCGCTGTTCTCGACGATAAAGGACAATACAGCGGAAAAAACGGTCTATGGTGAGCTGAACAGTCTTTTACAGAACGTGACCGACCGTATGTACATCGCGCCGGAGCTTTCGGGCGGCAGCGCCCGGCCCGGGGAGCTGACCAAGGCGGACATCTACTCGCTGGGGCGGCTCATCGCCTTTGTCTACACCGGCGAGCCGCGCGCCGACCTGGACGATCTGCGCATCCCCTGCGCCATGGTGGAGCTGGTGCAAAAGCTGACCGACCCCGACCCCGCGCGGCGGCCGGACATCGACGCGGTACGGGCGCGACTGGAAAACGGCGGCCAGCGCCTTGTCTACGGTGCGGCGGCCTGCCAAGGCACCCGCCCCCGGCAGGAGGATGTGCTGTTGGCTAACGGCACGTTGACCGCCCGGCCGGACTACACCCTGGCCGACACAGCCCCCTGCCCGGCTGCGTTCGCAGTGCTGGATGGCATCGGCGGCGGGTACGGCGGAGCCGAGGTCGCCCACGCGGCGGCCGAAGCGCTGGACCGCGCGGCTGCGCCCTACCTGCACATGGAACTGGCCGACTACACCCAGCCCCTGGCCGCGATTTTTGCCGACGCCGAGCGGGAGACGAAGCGGTTCATGGCCGAAAACGGCTACACCCGCAGCGGTGCGTCGGCGGCGCTGGTCATTGCCGCGTCGCGGGCGGTCTACACCGCAAACCTCGGCGACAGCCGTGTCTATCGGTACACCCACGGCGCACTGACCCAGCTGACCCGCGACCATCGGTTTGCCCTGGGCGGGCGGCATGAGCTGTACCAGTATTTAGGAGCCTCGGACGAGGACACAGAAATTTCCCCTACCATCGGGAAAATTGACCGTGTGGCCGGGGAGCGGCTGCTGCTGTGTACCGATGGGGTCAGCGGGAAGTTGAGTGATGAGGAACTGGCTGCAATGCTCACCGCCCACCCTGATGCCGGGGATGCGGTGGGGGCGATAATAGCTTCTGTAAAGTCTGTTGCGACGGATAATGCGACGGTTTTGGTTGTGGACCTATAATAAGCTAACACCCCGCAGCGCAAAGGTAAGCAGTCGTTTTCCCGAAGGTTGCGGGCCGGGCATACCAGGTCCCTACATGGCGGTGGAGTTTTAATGTTGCAATAACGGCACCCACCCCCGGGAAAGATAAATTTTTCCCCTACACATCAACGTTGAAAAAATGGATACAAACACTTTTAACAATCTCATCTCTCAAACATGGCCCGACCTCCACGCCGCCTCCACCCTCGGCGGCGGCACCTTCGGCACGGTGTACGCCTGCACCAAAACGGACGCCGTCACCGGTGTGACACAAAAAGAGGCTGTCAAGGTCGTCCGGGTCGATTTCACGCCCGAGGACCGTGCCAACGCCGAAGAGGAAGGCATCCCTTTCGCCGACTACTACCGTGCCGTCAAGGAAAAGCGCCTGCAGGAGATCCGCTGGATGGTCGCGCTGAAAAGCCCCCACATCGTCCACATCAACGGCTACACCGCTATCGAGGAACCCGATCACTCGGCGCTGTACATTTTGATCCGCATGGACTGCCTGACCGCGCTGGACCAGCTGCGCCCCGCTCACCTGAACGACACCCCCGAACAGGCCGCCGCCCTGGCCGAGAAGGTCGCGCTGGATATCTGCGACGCCCTGCGGGTCTGCCACCAGAACGGCGTGCTGCACCAGGATATCAAGCCTGCCAACATCCTGTGCTCCGACGCCGGGGATTTTTATCTGGGCGACTTCGGCATCTCCAAGGGTACCGCCCAGCAGGCCAGCATGACATCGTCCGGCACGCTGGAATATGCTCCGCGGGAGGTCATGACCGGGCAGTATGACCACCGCGCCGATCTGTATTCGCTGGGGCTCGTGCTCTACGCGCTGGTCAACCACTGGCGGGGGCCGTTTCTGCCCGCGTACCCTGCGCCCATTACGCCGGGCGACCGCAACCAGGCCCAGTACGCCCGGCTGAACGGTACACCCCTTCCCCCGCCCGACAACTGCCCCGCCGCGCTGTGGGCCGCCATTGCGCGGCTCTGCGCCTTTAAGCCGGAGGAGCGGTTTGACTCCGCCGAGGCCGTGCTTGCAGCCCTGTGCGACCCGGGGACGCCCGCGCCCGCACCTGCCCCACACCGGGCACACCCCAACCTGCCCCGCATCCGCCACCCGCGCCGTCTGGCCTCTGTGGTATTGGCCGCCGCTGTGGCCGTGGGTGTTGGCGTCGGGCTGTACCGTCGGCAGCAGATGGCCGCGCCGGATATCTCCCTGGGGGCCGGGCGGGACAGCACCGACGCCGCCCTGGCCCAGGCCAGCGACCTGTTGCAGGGCAACGAAAACTTCATGACCGCGCACAATTTGCAGTTTTGCAGCGACCGCAACGTCACGATACCGGGCGGCGCGTTGGTCTACCTGACAGACCCGGCCAAAATCGAGAGCGACTACCCCGGCTACACCACCGCCGCCGACGCCGACGTCGAGGCCGGGGATTTGACATTAACCTTCGGCGACGTGACTGTCGAGGACAACGACGACGGCACCGTGACCTACACGATACAGCTGACCGAGCGGGCAGACATCACCCAGCGCCGCACACAGGATGCGCAAATTTATGGCGTAGGTGCGCGGTTTACAACGGTGCTGCCCTTCGATGCCGCCACTGGACAGGTGTTCCCCAGCCTGACCGAGGACTGGACGCCCCACCGCGCCTACACGGTGCAGATGACCGCCACCGTGGACGGCCATACCTACGAAATGCCCATCAACCGCGACACGACCTGGCAAGTGGAGAGTGCCGACGGCGACGTGGCCGCCACCGAGCAGGTGGACGACCTGCCCGGTTACGGCATGCCGGGGCTGATTCTGCGCGCCGCCTACGTGAAGCAGCAGACCATCCGCATCAAGGCCCCCGCCGCGGCGAAGTTAGGACTTCTGGTGTGTACCGCGCCCTATGACGGCTACACTGAAGGCGATTATGAAAACACACACCCGGTGCAAGCATTGGCGGACACCCCGGGCTTTGCGGGGTATGATAAGTATTGGTATTTTGATTTGAACGAATTGACAAAGGAATGATCCCAATGCCCCCTCTTTCCTCCCTCATTCCCTAAAAATGGCCCGATATCCAAATCGACGCGCCGCTCGGCAGCGGGGCGTGCGGCACGGTGTACGCCTGCACCAAAAAAAGCGCGGTCACCGGCATTGAAAGCCGCGAGGCCGTCAAGGTCGTGCGGGTGGAGTTTTCCGCTGCCGCCCACCGCCAGGCCGAGGAGGAGGGCATCCCCTTCGACGAATACTATGCCCGCATCAAGGCGGAAAAATCGCGTGAGATCGAACTTCTTGTCAACCTCAAAAGCCCGCACATCGTCCACATCAACGAGTTCGACGCTGTGGAAGAACCCGACCACAGCGCGTTTTACCTGCTCATCCGCATGGATCTGCTGCAGGCGCTCACGGCCTTCCGGGTGGACCATCTGACCGACACGCCGGAGCAGGCCGGCGCCTACGCCCGCAAGGTCACGCTGGATATCTGCGACGCCCTGCGCGTCTGCCACGAAAACGGCATCTGCCACCGGGATATCAAGCCCGCCAACATTCTGTGCGGCGCCACCGGGGACTTCTACCTCGGGGATTTCGGCGTGTCGCAGTACACCGCCGCGCCGGACGCTACGCTCACGTCCTCGGGTACCGCGCGATATGCCGCGCCCGAGCAACTGACCGGTCAAGCCGACCCCCGCAGCGATTTGTACTCCCTCGGCCTTGTGCTTTACGAGCTGACCAACCACTGGCGCGGACCGTTTTTGCCCGCCTACCCGGCCAAACTCACCGCCGAGGACCGCTACAACGCCCAGTGCAAGCGGCTGGCTGGCGGTGCCTTGCCCCCGCCCGACAACTGCCCGCCCGCGCTGGCCGCCGTCATTTTGAAACTGTGCGCCCCGGACCCGGGCGACCGTTACCAGTCCGTGCAGGAGGTGCTGGACGCGCTCTCCCCCTCCGCCGCACCTGCGACGATGCAAAAAAAGAAGCCCCGCCGCCTGTGGATAGGCGTGGGGCTTGTGGTGGCCGCTGTGGCCGTGGCGTGGCTGACGGCGCGGGTCGGTGGGTGGAAATACTACCCCAACCCTGGCACGGTGGTGGAGACGCGGGACACTACCGTTTGGGACTACGCCCGTAAGAACGGCATCACCGTCAGCGACGCCACGCACGTTGGTTTCAACGGTGGGGCGTATAATTACCCATGCCAGACAAGCGGTTTCTATGAGTATTTTGAACCCGACGGCGTCACCGATTGGGGCGCAACGCGGCTCTCCGCCACCGTGACCGGCGCGGAGAAAAGCGACCTCGACGCCGACGGCAATGTGACCTATACCGTCACCTGCGCCGCCCGCGCCCGGATGGATTACACCGTCGCCGAGGGGGGCGAGCCGTTTTTGCCCGGCCTGGACCTGCGCGTATTGGAACTGATGGACCTGCGCAGCGGGTACACCTTCCCGCTGGGTAATCTGAACGGCCCGCAGGAAACCACCCCACGCAGCGTCGAGGTCAGCGGGGACTACACGTTCAGCTACCAGGGACAGACCTTCCCGGTGCGGGTCTCCCGCACCGAGCAGTGGGAGTACACCCTGCCCGACTACACCGTCCCCGGCGCATACCAGACGCAGGTGGTCGTGTACTACACCTACACCGTCACGGTGCCCCATGCGCTGGACAGCTTGGCATTGTACATCAACACGACCCCCTACACCGGGTACAGCCGTACGCTGGACACGCGCTCCAAAACGCTGGACCAGGAGGACAGCTTTGCCGGATTTGAGAATTACGAGTTCTTTGCTTTGGACGATGTGGTGTCGGATTTTTCTAACCTGCCCGGCACCGAGGCCCCCGACGCGGGTAGCTACTTGGAAAAGATGGGCGCGAGGTTCATCACCGAGACGAGCTTCACCGTGCCTAACGGCGCGGTGGGCTATCCCACCGACCCCTACCACGACTACGACCCCTACCAGCAGGAGAACGTCCCCGAGGACGCCGCGTTCATCTTCGGCCCCGGGGACGCGGAGGTGAGCATCACCGGCGTGACCCGCAGCGACCCCGACGCCGACGGCAGCGTGACCTACACGGTCGCTTTTGACACCACGGCCACGCTGCGCTACGGCTTTACCAAGGCCTTGCTGGACGACGGCACCATCACCGAGCTGGGCATGGGCCGCTGCTTTGCGGGCTTTGGCCTGTTGGACGCCCAGACCGGCACAGTGTTCGCCCCGCAGCAGGGCGCGGGCAACTGGCCGTGGAGCGTTCCGTACCTGGGGTACAACAGCTACACGGTCGTCATGCGCCCACAGGCCGAGGCCGACAAAAAATACAGCGACGCACCCAGCCCCACGCGGGAGGATCCCTGCCAGCAGGTGCGCCCGCTGACAAGCTACACGCTGGACGACGGCCGCACCTGCCGCCTTGGCTTTGCCGAGGTAGGCAGCTGGGATTTTGGCGAGACGACTGGCGGCCAGGGCAATGCCAACGGCAAGGCCTGGGCCTTTTTCATCAACAAAAGCACGATGCACGGCGTTTTACAGATAAAAGTGGATGCCGGGTATGACGATTTGGTGCTGTACTATAATGCGCAAGGCTTCGGCGAGAATGACGTGTTCTCCTATGATGTCTGGGCCGGTGACGGCGAGGATGGGCCGCTGTATCTGGATGAATTGGGGTATTTTAAGGGGATGCAGGGGATGCGGTTTTATCGCTTGGACGAGCTGGTTTCCCTGTTCGCCGAGGGGGCGTAGGGGGCGGCATCCCAGCCCCGGGGCAAAGCTCCTTCGGCCACCTCCCCGCTTACGGGAGGAGGCTTTCTCCCTGCACGACCTCGACTTTAAAAATGTTCAGCGTGTCGGCGTCGGGGCAGCTGAAAATTGCCTCACCAGGGTTTTGGCCCGGGATGCTGCCGCCGTAGCGCAGGATGTCGATGTACAAAAACGCGACGTGCATCGCCATGGGGCAGATCTCGCCGCGCTGGGTGTCGAAGTCCCAGCTGTCACCCACCCGGTGGCCGCGGTGGCAGCCCACCGGGCCTTTGCGGTCGATGAGGGTGATTTTCACGCGCGGGCGGCTCATAGCACCACATCCTCCAGGCAGGTCTCCAGCGGGATGCCCTTGTATTTGTCCTGGTTGTCGGCGTTTTGGACCAGCATTTTGCTCACGGTCTGCATGGCGGCCTGAGCGGCAGTTTTCAGCGCGTCACCGCGAAGAATGTGCCCCATGAACACCGCCGAGAAGATATCGCCGGTGCCGGGAAACCGCACGGGAAGTTCCTCGTAGGGCAGAATAAAGTGCTGGTCTGCTGCCGCGTCGTAGCCGACGACGCAGGCAATCGGCTCCCAGCCGCCGTCCACCAGCATCCGTGCGCTGGTAATGAGCACAGACTCCGCGCCCAATGTGTGTAGCTTGTCGGCCAGAGCGTACAGTTCCTCCCGCGTGGTGCCGCCGCACTGGTAGGGCACGCCCGCCAGGTAGGTGGCCTCGGTGTAGTTTGGCACGATGTAGTCCGCCGTGGCAATCAGTTCCCGCATTAAGGCGACGGTTTCTTCGCCGACGCCGTTGTAGAGTTTGCCCTCGTCGCCCATGATGGGGTCTGTGAAAATCCGCGTTCCTTTGACTTTTTGCGCGCGGCAGAAGTCCCGCACCAGCTCGGTCTGCGGGCGGGAGACGATGAATCCGGTGGATACCGCGTCGAACTGAAAGCCCAGCTCGTCCCAGACTTGCAGGGTGTTTTTCATGTAGCTGGTGGTTTCGAGGATCTCAAACTTGCCGTAGTCCAGTGTGTTGCTGACCAGCGCGGTAGGCAGGCTGCAAACCTCGTACTGCATATGGGAGAGAATGGGGATCATAGCGCTGAGCGCGACCTTGCCGTACCCGGCCAGGTCGTTGATGAGAAGCAGTTTACTCATAGAGGAGACCATCCTTTGTTGTATATGTTGGCATGTGTAAGGAGCAGCGTCCTCGACGCTCTGCAGAGGGATCAACCCTCCTCCCTACAACTTTACAGATAAAGGGGTTACATGCCTGTATTGTAGCATGCTTTGCGGGCGGGGGCAACCTATGATATAATAATAAAAAATGCGAAACGAGGTTTTCTCCATGAAAATCCTACTCACTGGCTTTGATCCGTTCGACAGGGAGAAGGTCAACCCGGCGTTTGAGGCAGTGAAGCTGCTGCCAGACACGATTGCCGGGGCACAGATCGTCAAGCTCGAAGTCCCCACCCAGTTTGTCCGCGCGGGCGAGGTGCTGGAAGCCGCCATGGCGGAACATAAGCCCGATGTGGTTATCTGCGTCGGGCAGGCGGGCGGGCGCGCGGCCATCACGCCGGAGAAGGTCGCTATCAACCTAATGGATGGCCGCATCCCGGACAACACCGGGTATCAGCCTGTGGATGTACCCATCCGGGCCGATGGGCCAGCCGCCTACTTTGCCACGCTGCCGGTCAAAGCCATGGTGCAGCGGATGCAGGACGCGGGCATCCCCGCTGCCGTGTCCTACACTGCCGGCACCTATGTGTGCAATTCACTGATGTACACGCTGCTTTTCCTTATCGACCGGAAATTTCCCGGCGTGCGGGGCGGGTTCATTCATGTGCCCTACGCCATGGAGCAGGCCGTCAACAAGCCGCTTGGCACCCCCAGCATGGATTTACGACAAATCTCCCGCGGGCTGGAAAAGGCCGTGGAAGCCGTGGTAATATGCGGCCGCGACACCGCCGTGCCCATGGGCACGACCCATTGATCATGGCCGCACAAGGAGGTCAATCCCATGAATGTATCCCTGCGAAAGGACGCTGACGCGATTATTTCTGCCAGTCTGCGGGCGGTTCTGCCGGATGAAGCGGTGCGCCGGGCGCTGCAGACCTTCCAGCCACGGGGCGGGCGGGTCGTGTTGGTCGCGGCGGGCAAGGCCGCGTGGCAGATGGCCCGGGCCGCGGTGGAAACACTGGGCCGTGTGGACGGCGGCGTGGTCATCACCAAGTACGGCCACGTTAAGGGCGCACTGCCCGGCGTGACCTGCTGCGAGGCGGGCCACCCGGTCCCCGACGCGAACGGCTTTGCCGCCACCGAACAAGCGCTGGCGGTGGTGCGTGGGCTGACGGCGGCGGACACCGTGCTGTTTTTGCTTTCAGGCGGCGGCAGTGCGCTGTTTGAGCAGCCGCTGCTCCCCGCCGCGGAATTACAGGACATCACAAATCAGCTGCTGGCCTGCGGGGCAGATATCGTCGAGATGAACACAGTCCGCAAGAGGCTTTCGGGCGTGAAGGGTGGGCGGTTCGCCCAGGCGTGCGCCCCCGCGCAGGTGTTCAGCATCGTGCTGAGCGACATTCTCGGCGACCCGCTGGATATGATCGCCAGCGGCCCGGCTGCACCGGATTCCTCCACCTGCGCCCAGGCGCTGGCCGTGGCGGAAAAGTACCATTTGACCCTCTCTGCCCAGGCCCGGGCGCTGCTGGGCCGGGAGACGCCGAAGGAATTGACCAACGTTACAACGCAGATAACCGGCAGTGTGCGGCAGCTTTGCGCCGCCGCAGCCGATGCCTGCCGGGCGCTGGGGTACGAGCCGGTGCTGCTGACCGACCGGCTCTGCTGTGAGGCGCGGGAGGCGGGCAGTTTCCTCGGTGCGATTGCCCGCACCCACGCCGGGCAGGGGCGGCGGTTGGCCTTTATAGCGGGCGGCGAGACTGTGGTCCACCTGACCGGGCACGGCTTGGGCGGGCGCAATCAGGAGCTTGCCCTGGCGGCGGCCCCGGCGCTGGACGGCCTGCACGCGGCGGTGTTCGCGGTGGGCAGCGACGGCACCGACGGCCCCACCGATGCCGCAGGCGGCTATGTGGACGGCGGCACGCTGGCCGCGCTGACCGCCCACAGCCTGACCGTGTTTGACACGCTGCAAAAAAATGACGCCTACCACGCTTTGCAGGCGGCAGGCGGATTGATTCTTACAGGCCCCACTGGCACAAACGTCAACGACGTGGCCGTGGCGCTGGTGGCCGGGGATTAAAGCGCTTTTTTCTTGTAGCCGCAGTCACAGTACTACCCGCCGGAGACCGGCGTGTACTGCCGTACAAAGTTGGCCACACCATTGGCCTCGCTCATCGTGTAGTCCAGGCGGCACAGGGCGAGCGGGTTTGCAATGGGAATATATCCACAAGACCCCGACCCCAGGAGGCGGCTAAAGCTCCCGGGGCCGGGGTCTGTATGATTTGTGCGGGAATGGCTTAAGTTACATTACTTGCCCAGCGCGGCCAGGTAGGCGGCATTCTGCGCGTCGATCTGTTTCTGGAACGCGGCCACGGCGGCAGCGTAAGCGGCCTCGCGCTTGTCAGCGGCTGCCTGTGCCTCGGCGGCGGTGGCGTAGCGGGTCTCGGGGGCGGAAGCCTTGGGCGCAACAGCGGCGATCGCACCGCTGCCGACATAGCCCTTCACACCCTTGGGGCCGACGACCGTGGTCGTCGTGTTGCCGCAGGTGTCGCAGACATAAACGTTGCCCTGGCGGGTCCAGTTGTGATAACCGCACTTCTGGCAGGTGGTGTACTCGATGCCCCAGGTGCCGTTGGCGATGGCCTCGTCGATTTCCTTCTGCTGGGCCGTGCGGGTGTCAACGGCGGGGGTGTTGTCCTCGGAAGAAGCGGCAGGGGCAGCGGGCTTCACAGTGTCGGTCTTGGCATTGTCGCCCTTAGCGGTATCGTCGGCCTTGGTGTCGTCCGCTTTGGTAGTATCGTCGGTCTTGGTGGCATCGGGCTTGGTGGTGTCGCCGGCGCCGGGGCCGGTGAAATCCCAGCTGTCGTCGGTGGACGTCTGGCCGTCGCCGGTAACGGTGACGGTGGCCTTGTCGATCTCGCCGCCGATGAAGCTGCGATCCATCAGGGTGACGGTGCAGGTGCCGGGCATCATGGCTTCATAAGTGACGGTGGTCATGCGGCCGGTGGTCTCGGTGCTGACATATTTCAGCACACCCTCGGTGTCGGCCATGTTGGGGCCGTGCTCGATATACTCGCTGCTCAGCAGCCAATCCATGTAGCCGGAGTAGCTGAACGACCAGGTCTGGCCCACGCTGATGGTGGCGTCCGAGATGGAGTAGACCTGATCCGCGAAAGCGCCGGTGGCCATAGCGCAGGTCATGGTGAGGGCCGCGCCCATGGCGGCGGTGGTTTTCAGTAACGCAGAGTGTTTCATAATAAAATCCCCTTTTTTACGTTTTTTTGTATGTAAAGCGGGTGGACATCCGATCGGCTGCTGTCCGCCCGCCCATACACGGTCGTTGTCTGTATCGACTGTACCCAGTATAGCAGGCAGCCCGCATTTTTTGGGGGATTGTGTATGAAACGTCGTCGAATGCGTATGAACGACCCATCCCCGCCCCTTTGCAAGGTGCAAAGGGGCGGGGATGGGAGGATTTTGTGGTAATGGCGGCACGCGGCGTGTAGGGGCGGATTCCATACCCGCTCGCGGAGGGGTTAACGCTCCATGAAAATGGGTTGCACCGTAGGGGCGGGGCTCTGCTCCGCCCGTAGCGTGAGGGTAAACGGTCGTTTGCCCGTAGGGGCCGGGCATACCCGGCCCCTACGGGACAACGGTGTTTTAATGCGGCGATAACGGAACAGTTGCTGCCATCAATCCACCATGACATACTCCTTATACTTGTAATCCGCTTCGGTCACGGTGTCGAAACTGTAATCCTTCGGCACTTTGGCGACGGTGTAGGTGATTTTCTCGGTCAATACACCGTCGGTATAGGCCGTGCGGCCAATGATGTTGCCGTTGTCGTCATAGGTGTAGGTGTAGTTCGTCACCGTTTCCTCGGCATCGGTGTGGCTGGATTCGTGTGCTATCTCGTTGCCGCCCATATCGTAGGTATGGCTCTCATAGTCGCTTGCCAGCTGAGTCACATCGCTAAACTTGGTCAGCTGGACGTGCTCGTAATCATGGGTGTAATACTCCCAATCCCAAACTTTCTGCGCGGTGATGCTGCCGTCTGTGGCGTAGTAGCTCGTCAGCGCCGGCTTGCCCAGGAAGTAGCTCGTCTCCTCGGTCTTGTACTCATCGACGCCCTCGTACTGGGTGTACACTTCCTCCTTGCGCAGCACGCCCTCCGGTGAGTAGGTGCGGTAGGTGTGGGTGCGGTCGCCGTAGACCCAATAGTCGCTTTCCTCGGTGTAGTCCTCGTCGGTGTACGTGTAGGTGTAGGTGGCCGCCACGTGGCCTATCAAATAGCCGGTCTTGCTGGTTATGCGGCCCTGGTCGTCATAGGTGTACGTCCAGTCGGTGACGTTACCGGATTCCAGCGGCTTGTCGGTGTCGTAGTGGGTCACGTTGCCGTGGTCGTCGTAGGTGTAGCTCTCGGTGTAGAACAAGTCTGGGTTGTAGGCCTGGCGGGTCAGCAGGTTGCCGTCCGCGTCGTAGGTGTTGGTGTAGGTCTGGCCCAGGCTGCTGTCCGACGTGATGTTGCCGTGCTCGTCATAGGTGTAGGTGCGGGTGTAACCGGTGTAGGCGTAGGTTTCGGTGTAGTCGGTCAGCGCGCCGTCGGCGTTGTATTGCAGGGTGGTCGTGCCGCCGGTCAGCTGGTCGTAATTCACGATTTGCGTCGGCAGCGAGACGGTAATGCGGGTCAGGGCTTCCAGCCGGGAGGCCTGTGCGCTCGTATCCGCGCCCAAGCTGGCGGCGGCATCAAGGTCAGCCCGGGCGGCGTCGGTGTCGCCCATGTCCATATAGAGGTCGGCGCGGGTCAGGTAGACGTCGGCGTTTTCGGTGCCGATTTCATCGATGATGTAGGTCAAGTCCGACGTGGCGGCGGCGCTGTCACCCAACTGAACATACGCCTGTGCGCGGCCCCAGTAGGCGGGTTCGCTGCGGTCGTCCACCCGGATGGCGCGGCTGAACATCGTGACAGCCTGGGTGTATTCGCAGTCCGTCAGGTATTTTTCACCCATCGTCAGCGCCCATTTCATCCGCGGCCCAGGGGCGAAGATGAGGAAGAGCATACCGAGGGCCAGCAGGATAAGGATTATGGCGATGATGGCAAGCGGGTTGATTTTGCGTTTTTGGGGTTGGGTGGGCATGGGGGAACAGCTCCTTTTGGGGGATTTATAAGATAAATGGGTGATTACGAGATGGTGGCGGGCCGGGCATGCCCGGCCCCTACAACTCTACGATGGTTCAATCGGACAATAACAGATTATTCGTAGAGAATCTCGCCAGTGGGCGTGAAGAAGTCGTTGGTCGGTTCGGCGATGTGGTTGTCCATGTACCCATAGACGCACTGGGCGCTGTCCATAGTAAGGCGGCCATCCTCGGTGCGGGTGTAGGTGATTTGGTAGCCCACATCATCCTGTGTAACGGTAAAGTAAGAAGGCTGCCCATTCTCATTGAACTCTATATAGGCAACCGAGTCGTAGACATAGGCGCTCAATGTATCAGGAGTGCCATCCTCTTTCAATGTTAAGTTAGTGACCTCCAGCTGAAATGGCGTCCCCACCGTCGTGGCGACCTGCGCGGCATCAAAGTCTGCGGTGGCTTTGCCGTCCGCATAATCAATGCTGATGTCGTAATCCTTGGTGAAATCATCGTAGATGCCCAGCGTGATATGGGTCAGGCGGCCATCCTCGTCGTAGAGGAAGTCGCCATTCGCGCCACCCACACCCGTGGTGAAGCGGAACTCCCTTGGGTGCTCGATTTTTTTCTCTTCGGGGGCTGCGGTGCTCTCCGGGGTCGGTTCGGGGGTGAGGGCGGCAAGGGTTTCCTCGGCGGCGGTCGTGTCTGCGCCAAGGCTGGCGGCAGTGTCGAGGTCGGCCTGGGCGGCGTCGGTGTTGCCCAGCATCGTGTAGGCCTCGGCACGCTGGATATACACATCCGCATCGTCGGTGGTCAGTTCGTCAATGACAAACGTCAAATCCTCGACCGCGGCGGCGGGCTGGTTCAGTTGGATATACGCCTCGGCGCGGCCAAGATAGGCGGGTTCACTGCGGGCATCCACCCGGATAGCGCGGCTGAACATGGTAACGGCCTGGGTGTAGTCGCATTCGGTCAGGTATTTTTCACCCATAGATAAGGCCCATTTCATCCGCGGCCCGGGGGCAAAGATGAGGAAGAGCATACCAGTCGCCAATACAAGCAGGATGACAGCGACGATAGCCAATGGGTTGATTTTGCGTTTTTGGGGTTGAGTGGGCATGGGGAAACAGCTCCTTTTGGGGGAATTTATACGATAAATGGGTGGTTGGGGGATGGCTGTGGACCGGGCACTGCGGGGCTGCAAAGCAAACTGGCGGCAGTCATTATGTTATCGTCAGGCGCAGTTGGGCGTTGCCCATTTTGATGATGCTGCCGTCTGTCAGGGGACACTCGGTCGTGATTTTTTCGCCGTTGACCTTTGTGCCGTTGGAGCTGCTCCGGTTCACAAGCACCACATCTCCGCCGCGCAGGCAGAGGTCGCACTGGTGGCGCGAGATCGAGGGGTCATAGTCCAGCACGATGCGGCACAGCCCCGGGTCGCGCCCGAGGGAGACCGTACCGTCCAGCGGGAAGGTGACTGTGTGGGCCGGGTCGGCCAGGTCGGTCAGTGTCACGGTCAGCGGGGCGGCGTCCCCGCCAAAAATTGCCGCGGTGCCGCCAGACATAGTCGCCTCGGCCATCATGGTGGCGGGTGCGTCCGACGCGGCGGGCTGCACCGGCAGCGGCGCGGCGGGGGCGGGCTTTTTGCGGCGCAATGCCATAAACGCGGCGGCCAAGGCGGCCAGCAGACCCGCGCCGCCCAGGGCAAAAGGCAGGACACCGGGTTTGTCTTCATCTGGGGCGGTGGGCTGGACCAAGGGTTCCGGCTCGGCAGTCGGGGCGGTGTCGGCAGTGTCCTGCGGCGGGATGGGGGCATCCCGCCCTACATCGGAGGTGGTATTGTCCGCCGCCGCAAACGGCATGGTCAGCGTCAGCGTCACGGTGTTGGCCCCGCCGTCGGAAAGCTGCATCGCCCGATCAGAGCCATCGCAAAGGGCCGCGGGCAGTGGTACATCCACCCGCACGCCGCGGTCCCAGGCACGGATGCCGTTGACGATGGCGGCCACGTCCTGTGTCTCGCTCAGTGCGTAGGTGTCGCCGTCGGTCAGGCGGGCCAGGGCGAACAGCTCCTGCAGCTGCGCCCGGGCGGCGTCGGTGCCGTCGTCCGCGCCTATGATGTACAGCGGGAACCCGGCCTTGCGGATGAGGTCGGCCAGTTCCTGCCGGGTGTAGCCGTACTGTTCTTCCTCGGCACCGGTGGTGATGAGAACGACCCGCGTCAGAGCGGGGCTGTTTTGCTGCACCAGGCTGTCCAACACGCGGTAAACGCAGTCGGTCAGTTGGGCGGTGTGGTCGTTGTAGGTCAGGCTATCCACCACGGTTTTCAGCTGCAAATAGTCCGTCTCACCGTCACAAAGCGGCGTGACCTCGGCCCCGAGGGTGTCCAGCGTGAACGTCTCGCCGTTCAGGCGCGTGCCGGCCAGGCCGTTTAAAATATCGTGGATGGTGTCCCGCTGGCTCTCCGAGATGGCGGCAGAGTTGTCCAGCAGAATGACGGTGTGGGCCGGGGTGTCCAGCCCGGACAGCGGCGTGGCCTTGGCGGGCGTGACCGGCGTGTTGCCCACCATGCAGGTGTAGGCGGCGTCAGCGCTGCCGCTGCGCAGGTACAAAACGGCGTCCTGGCCCTGCACGGTGCCATAGACCCCCGCCCCGCCTGCGGCCAGCGCGGGCAGGCCAAACACCCAGGCAGCCGCCACAGCCGCCGCCAGGGTCAGGAATTTGTGTTGCATCCTATGCCTCCTCCGCCAGTTGGCGCAATGTGCGGGCGGCGGCACGCAGGTCGTCGGTCACGGCCTGCTGGCGGCGCAAAAACTGCACAGCAGCGTCACTCTGCCAGGCCAGGTGCAGCGCGGCGGCAGCCTCGTCCAATGGGGCGGCAACCTGGCGCTCCAAGGTGTCTGCCAGGGCGGCCAGCTGTTCGGCAGTGCGCATGTTTTTCGTTGTATCGTTCATATTCAAGTTCCCTTACAGAATAAATTCCGTGGGCAGGGCGGGGATCTCGTCCCCGGCTGCCGCGCCCAATGTGTCCAGCAGGTCCGCCAGCTGGCAGGTCTGGGCAGTGAACTGGCGGCGGAAATTCTCCGCCGCAGCGCCAGTCCAATAGGCCCCTGTGCCCCCGGCAATGCGCTCCAGTTCGGCCGCGTCGCGGCGCAGAGTGCGCAGAGTTTCGTTGTAATCTGCCATCGTTGCCCTCCTCACAGCCGGATGCTCTCGACCGCGCGGGTCACGGCGGTCTCGCAGACATCGTAGGTGGTCTGGATTTCGTCCAGGCGGTCCAACAGGGCGTCCAGCCGATCCAGCTGCTCGGTCAGCGCATCGGCACGGGGTGCGTCCAGCGCGGGGGCCAGCTCGGCGGCGGTGCGCTGCATCGCGGCCAAACGGTCGCTGAGGGCGGCGATGTCCTCGCCCAAGCGGCGGGTGTTTACCTTCATATTTGCTGCCATTCCTCTGCCCTCCTTATGCGTCGCGGAACCGCGCCATGACCGTCTCGCCCAGCATCGGCGTCAGGGCCGGGGCGGGATCCGGGGCGGGCGGCTCCATGCCGGGCCGGGCCGGGGCAAAGGCCCCCAGGGTACGCAGTTCGTCGGCAGCGGCGCGCTGTTCGGCCTGCTCATACAATGCGGCGATCTCCTCCGCCGCATCTGCCAGGCGGCGCAGGGCAGCGGTATCGCTTTCCAGCCTGTCGGCCAGGGTGCGGGCAGCGGGCGGCAGGTCGGCGCAGACGCTTTCCACTGCACGGGCGGCAGCGGTGCAGCTGTCGGCCATCGTGCGCAGGGCCCCGGTATGTACGGTAAATTCGCTCATGCGTGATTTCCTTTCCTGCATCCCAGTATAGCGCAAGCGGGCCGCGCGTGCAGCCCAACCGGGATGAATGGTCGGTGAACCTGCGTGAATGGCAGGTCGTGTAGTATGGTGTGGGTGCGGCGCCTGCGGGTCGATGCAAGCCCCGACCCGTAAACGCAGGGGCCAAGGGGTTACAACAAAATCAACACCGCGCCCTCCCCTACTCCGTTTTCGGGCAGGGTGCCGCAGGGGTCAAGCCGCGCCGCGCGGGCGGGGTCGTAGAGGGAAAGCGGCGCGTCCCCGGGGGCGGGGGCGTGCGTCTCGGCGCAGATAGCCTCGGCCACGGCGCGGGTCACGGCAGCCACCGGGGCCGTCTCGTCCAGGGCAAAATCGTAGTGCTGCCCGGTTCCGGGCAGGCGGATCTCTACGTTCAGCATGGCGCGTCCTCCCCGGTCAGGGCGGCGGCCAGCGAGGCGCGGATGTCCGGACCGTCGGGGGCGGTGGTCACGCCGTCGGGCGTCTGGCGGCGTACCTTGCAGCCGCAGCCGGTGTCCAGCCATTGCCAGCGGGCCAGCCGCGTGCAGTCGGGGGCAAACAGTTCTACCAGCGCGGCGGTGGCGGCGTCCTCCCGGCAGGGGGTGCCGTCGGCATCCAGCGGCGGCAGGTCTGCGGGCGGGATGAACTCGGGGTACAGCGTCCCCTCCCCCGCGCCGTTCAGCGGCGGCAGGGCGGCCAGCAGCGCAGCGGTGTCCAGGGATTGCAGCGTGTAGCGGGCCGCGCTCTCGCGCCGCAGCAGCACGCCGCCTACCCTATTATAATAGAGCACCGCGTCAACGGCCCCGCCCGGTGTGCGCAGAAAGACCAGTGCGGCGCGGTCGGCGGATTTCACGGTGTCCAGCAGCGGGGCCAGCGGCGCAGCGGGGGTAAGGCCGTTTTCGCCGCGCACGGCAAGGCCGGCGTCCAGCAGCCGCACGGCGACGAGCGGCCAGTTTTCCGCCGGTTCACCCATCGGCCAGAACAACGGCGCGGGACGGTCGTCCAGCAGCGAGAGCAGAAACCACAGCTCGGCCCCCGTAGGGTGATAGGAACGCTCCATCGCTGTATTTTCGTCATGCGTCATACTCCCGCACCTCCTTTTTGTAGCTGCGGGAGAGCGGCACAGCCACATCCCCGCGCAGATAGACCAAATTTTGGCTTAACACTACGCGCTGGATATTGTCGGCGTTCACCACAAAGCTGCGGTGGACGCGGCGGAACTCTGGCGGTAAAGTTTCCAGCAGCTTTTCCAGCGTGCCGGTGAAAGTCAGTTCCTCGCCCGCCATCCGCAGGCAGAGCCGCCGCTCCCGGGCCTCAAAATACAAAATTTTGCGGTAGGGTACGCGGATGCGCTCATCGCGGCTTTTCACGACGAAGCAGTCCGCTCCCTCGTGCTGGGCGGCTAGCAGCCGGTCGAAGATCTCCCCCGCAGCGCGGCGGCATTCCTCGGCCGTGACCGGGCGCAAAATCAGCGAATCCGGCGCAAGCTCGGGCTTCAGGTAGACGAGCGGCGAGGTCGTGGCCGCCGCCATGACGAGCAAAAACGCCTCGCGCCCGGCTGTGCGCACAGCGGCCAGGTAAGCCAGCCCTGCAGGGTCGGTCACATCCCAGCAGATGGCGTCGGCCCTCTCGGCCAGTAGGGCCGCGCGGGCGGCGGCGGGGTCTGCATAAAAACGGCAGTCCAGTTCCTCATTGCTGCGGCGGGATAGGAGCTGGCGCAGCTGGGTCTCCAGCAGTTGACACTCGGCTTTTCCGCTCAAGTAGACAACGACGCGGATCATAATAGGTTCACCCTTTCGCCTGTGGAATCAGGATTTTTTGACAGCCATGTCCGGCTGCGGGCGGCACAAGGCCGATGCCCGGTTTCTCCGGCGCGGCCAGCTCGCGGTAAGGCAGCGGCGCAAAGTCCCACAGCGTTTGCTGGGCCGCACCGCCACCCAGCCAGACGCCGGTGCAGTGCCGGGCAAAGGCGCGGTACGCCTCGCTGTCGGGTGCATCGGCGGGGTCAAGCGCTGCCGCAAACACAATGTGGTTGCCCGCGCCGCGGCTGATGAGGTTCACTAGCACAGCCTGGCAGTAGCGGCCCGCTGGCGTTTGCAGCCGCAGCAGATCGGTCAAATCCGGCAGCACGACGAGCCACAGCGGCTCTTGGCGCATCGCGGCCCAGCGGGCGTCGGGGTCGCCGGGCAGCGTTTTTTGCAGCTGGCTGCGGCGGCCAAACTCGGGGCCGATGGTCGTTGCCAGCATCGTTTGCACAGCGTCCGCACCTTCGGCATACTCCGCGCCCAGGGCGTCGGCTTCGGCGTGCAGGCTGTCGCTTTGCGACGACAATACGAAGATTTTTGCCTTTTGCGCAGCGGCAGAGCGCATGAGGATTTTTAGTGCGTTCCCCCGGCCCGAACCCGCGCGGCCCGCAGCGGCAAAGCAGAAGGTAGTCTGCAAATCGACACCCCAGAGCGCCGCCGTTTCGAGGTCGTACCCAAAGGGCAGGCACACCCCCGCCGTCTGTATGGAGGCGTAGTCCTCGTGGGCGGTCAGGTCGTGCCAGGTGGGCGCGGCGGGGATGCCCGGCACACGGCGAGCTGGTCTGCCGGGCCAGGCGGTGCGCAGGGCTTCGGATTCCCGCCGCAGCGCATCGGCGCGGGCGTAATCGTCGGGGGCGTCGACGGCCAGGGCGGTCTGGAACTCCACCACGCGGCCGCCCAGCACAGTCAGGCCGCGGCCGGGGGCCGCCTCGGTGGGCAGGCCCTGGGGCATACGGCAGCGCAGGGTCTCGCCATAGCGGGCGCGGTCTGGCAGTTCCAACACCAGCACGGTGCGCAGAGCATCGGCCAGCCGGGCCGAGATGTCCTGCATCCCGAACCCGCTGCCGGTAACAAACAGGTAGATGCCGCAGGCCGCACCCTCCCGCGCCAGGCGCAGCAGAGCGTCATCGTAGGCGCAGGCCGTCCGCTCGCGGAAAGCGGCTATGTCCTCCACCACCAGCAGCACGGCGGGGCAGCCGAGAACGTCGTGGGCGGCCACGTACTGGGCGTAATTGCCGCCCTGCAAGCGGGTCTGACGCTCGGTCAACAGGCCGTCCAGCAGCGCGAAGAGCTGCCCGACGCGGGACAGATCCGTGGCGTCCAGCACCGCGCCCACCTGGGGGCAGGCCGCGAAGGCCGCTGTGCGGCGGGATGTGCAATCCAGCGCGTAAATATTAAGGGCGTCTGGCGTGTACCGCCGCGCGAGGGCGTGGAGCAGTGTCTCGACAAAAGTGCTTTTGCCGCTGCCCGGTGCGCCCACCAGCGCGTGGTGGCCGCCCGCCGTAAAGTTGACGACCAGCGGCAGCTGGCACTGGTTTTCGGGGTCGTCGATGCGGCCCACAATGGCAGAAAGCTCCCACCGCGCAGGCTGTTCGGGCCATTGCGGGGCGGCAGGCAGCACCAGCCGGGCGGGCAGCGGCGGCAGCCAGAGCGGCGGCAACGCGGGCAGGTGCAGACGCTCAGCCTCGGTGCGCAGATAGTCCACCGTGGCGGAAAGCTGGGTGGCTGCGCCGGGAGCGGGGGCCGCCTTTGCGGCGGACTGCACCGGGCGGCCTGTCGTGTCAATGCGCTTGGCCAGCGAAGCGGTCTGCGCGGCGGGCGCACCGCTCCACCCGGACTGGAACAGGGTAAACACCTCGTCGCTGCCCACCTGCAGATACCCGCGCCCGGCCCCGGTCAGGGCCGCCGCGTCGGGGCGGTGGAGCACCTCCATACTGTTCTGTTTGTCCTGCACACGCAGACACAGGCGGAAGCGGGTGTTGCTTAAAATATTTTCGTCCACATTGCCTGCAGGGCGCTGGGTGGCTAAGATCAGATGTACGCCCAGGCTGCGGCCCACCTGCGCCACGCTGATGAGTTTGCGCATAAACTCAGGCTGCTCGCGCTTGAGCTCGGCAAACTCGTCCACAATGATAAAGAGGTGCGGCACTGGTGTGTCGGCCCCGCCGTTTTTGCAGAGCGGCGTATATTGGTTGATACTGTTGACGCTGCACCGTTCAAAAATTCGCTGCCGTCGGCGTATCTCGCTCTCGATGGCCGCCATGGCACGGCGCACCAGCGCCCCGGACAGGTTGGAGACCGCCCCCTGCACATGGGGCAGCTCGGCGAAGAGATTTGCCATGCCGCCGCCCTTGTAGTCGATGAGGAAGAAGGCGGCATCCGCAGGGCTGAAGGCCACGGCCAGCGAGAGAATGTAGGTTTGCAGCGTCTCGGATTTGCCGCTACCGGTCGTGCCGGCCACCAGGCCGTGGGGGCCGTGGGCCTGTTCGTGTGCGTCCAAAGCGCACAGACCATCCGCTGCCACACCGATGGGCACGGACAGCGTCTCCCAGGGGCGGGCCGCCTGCCAGCGGTCGGCGGCGCGGAGTTCGGCGGGGCTGTGCACGCCGTAGAGCGCAAAAAAGTCAACGCGCTCGGGCAGGGTCTGCGCGGCGGGGGCATCGCTGACGACAGTGCGGGCTAAGCGGCGCACAGCGGCGTCCAGCTGGGCCGGGTCGGCGGCATCCAGCGCGGCCAGCGGCGTAGTGATGCCGTGGACACGCAGCACGCCCGCGCCGGAGGTGGTCTGTTCAAGAATGCAGCCGCAGGCGTTGGGCAGTTCGGCAGCGGTGTCGGCCAAAAATACCGCTGTAACGCCAGAATCAGCGGCAGGGGCTAAGAGTGCGGCGGCGAGGGATTCCCCCGCCAGCAGGGCAGTCTCCTCGACAAAAACGACATAGTGGGGGCGGTCCGGCACGCGCAGGGCGGCGGCCAGTGCAGCGCAGACAGTGCGGGCTTCCTCTCGCCCGCAGGCGGCCAGGCGCAGGCCATTTTCGGCGCGGACATGGGGCAGCCAGCGGCAGAAATCCCCTCGGTCGGCGGCGTCGGCCCGTAGCAGAAAGGCAAATTTTACATCCGTATAGCAGCACTGCACAGCCAGCTGGGCCGCCAGGCTTTGCAGCATGGCCCAAGCCCCGGCGCGGTTTGGGCCACCCACCAGGCCCACCAGCGGCTCCCGCGCAAGGTCGAGGGAGACGGGCGCATTATGCAGCACAGCGTATTTTTTTTGCAGTTCGTATAGCTCGGCGGGGGCGTCGGCGGGCAGGGCCAGTGCGGCCCCGGAGGGCACGTCCCCCAGCCCGGCGCGGCAGGTCAAAAAGTCTGCCTGGGCGGGGTTGCGCTGCCACAGATGCCGCCCGGCCAGCGCGTCTTGCAGGCAGTGCGCGGCCGAGGGGTACTGCGCGTGCATCACGCGGGTGTTGGCGTCGCAGCGGTCTTGCAACTGCGCGGCCACCCGGGCCAGCCAGGCGGTGTGGGCGGTCTGCTGCTCGGCGCGGCGGCCCGGCAAAATGGCAGACAAAAAGCCCGCATCCCCGGCAGGGGCGGCCTCCGGCGTGATGGGCGCGGCGACCAGCGGCGCAAGGTTGCGGGGGGCACGGTGGCAGACGGTTTGGGGCAGAGCCGCGCCCAGCGGCACTGCGGGCTGGTTCCCGGGGGTGAGCACGCCAGAGGCCACGGTCAGGCCGGGGGTGCGCCGCACCGCCAGCCCGCCGTTTAAAATCACGAGCGAGAGGCCCCAGATATCGACCTCATCGCCGAAGGCCAGCGCCGCCGACCCGCGCACACGGCGGCCATTGACAAAGACGCCGTTGCGGCTACGGTCGTAAATACCGAACGATGTACCGTCAAAACGCAGCTCGGCATGGTACTGGGTAATGTACTGCTGCCCGCCGCTGGAAAAGGTGAACTGCAGCCCGCAGTCCGCCGCGCTGCCGATGTAGATGCTGCCCGGGCGCACGCGGTAACGGTCATAGGCGGCAAAGGGCGACGCCTGCTGGCGCACCAGCAGCACAAGCGCGACCCGCCCGGAAAGGCAGTAAGCGAGGCTGTCCCCCGCTTTCAGGGCTTGGCCCGCGTAGGGTACGCCCGCGTGGCGCAGGCTGGCGGTGCAGGGGCCGGTAAAATGCCAGCCGCCCGCCGCAGATAATGTCAGGGCGATATCCCGCCCCAGGCCGAAGCGTTCGGCGCGGGCGCAGAGGGTGACATTTTCAGCGGTAGGCAGCAAAAAGTCCTGCCGCGCGGATTCACTGTATACCGATAAGAGAGTCAGCATAGTAGAACCTCGAATGTGCGGATTTTTGTGGGGAGCCTTGTAGGGGGCGGCGTTGCGGGGTTGCGAGCGTGGGGCCACGGTTGAACGGAGTGAAATCGGGGAGCGAGCAATGTTTGCCCCCGCGGGGCAAACAACCGCACGAGCGGGTTTGCGAAGCAAACTGGCGGCGCTCGTTGTGCGCCGCCAAGCGGTCGACGCCCCGTGGAGGGGTCAAGACCCCTCCACGGCAAACATTAAAGGGGTTGCAACGGCGAAGTTGCGGGCCGGGCGTGCCCGGCCCCTACATGGGCGGTGTACAAGGACGGGCTGTCACTTATATTCCCGCCAGATATCTTCCCTCAGTTTTTTCTCGTTCTTATGATATGTTTTTGTGGTCACGATGGTGGCAATCAGCGAGGCGGCCAGGCCCGCCAGCCCCACCGCAAACACAATCTGTCCGGTTGTCAGCATGGCGGTCCTCCTTAGTTCAGCCAGCCTGCGGTGCGCAGTTGGGCCATCAGGTTTTCCAGTTCGGTCATCGACATATCGTTTGCGCCGTTTGCCGCGGCCTGCTGGTATTTCTGCTTCGCCGTGTCGTAACAGGCGGCCACGGCGGTGTAATCCCGCGCCGCAGCGTCCTTTTTGCTCTGCATATCGGCGTACAGGAACGCAAGCTCCATGTCGGGGCGGTAGTCGCTGGGGTAGGCCTGCTGCAAGTTCAGCAGCGTGGCCTCGGCGGCGGTGTCGTCCCCGGCCTTGTGCTGCATGGCGTACAGGCTCAGGCCCGTGGTCAGGCCGCCCTGGCCGTCGGCCTCGATCTGCTGCAAGACCGCAATGCCCTTTTGCAGGGAATCGGCGGCGGTGTCCGGCCAGGCCGCGGCGGCTTCGCCATAGGCAGTCGCCAACAGCTGGCGGTGGGCCAGCGTGTAGCCGGTGGGTAGGCGCTGGGCGGCTTCCTCCAACAGGGGGATGACCTCGGCCAGGTGGTCAGTCTGCACCACGCCGCCGCTGGTGTAAAGCTGCGCCGCCGCCAGATACGCGCGGCTCAGGGCATTATTGTCGGTCTCGGCGTCCAAAACTTGGCGATACATCGTCCACGCCTGGTTGGTGTCGCCTTGCAGGGCGTACAGCTCGGCCAGCACGCCGTCGCGGTCGGCGTCGCCCAGCGTCAGGGCCTGGGCAGTGTTCAGCGTGGCGATGGCCGCGCTCTCGTCGCCGGTCTTGGCCTGGGCCATTGCCAGCCCCCGGTAGTACCGGGCGTTCGTATCGTCGCGCCGGATGGCCTTCTGATAAGCGGTCACAGACTCGGCGTACTGGCCCAGCTCGTAGTAACAGTTGGCCAGAATGTAGTAGAACTCGCCGTCGGCAGCGGTGTCCTTGGCGGAATCCAGTATTTCGGAAGTCAGCGCACCCTCGGCCAGGTCAACGGCGCTCTGGTAGTCGCCTCGGTGGTAGAACACCGTCGCCAGCGCGGTGTACCCTTCTACGCGGCGGGGCATCGTGTCCACGGCGGCGCGCAGGGTCGCGTCCGCGGCGGCGTACTGCCCGTCCTCGTCCTGGGCACGGCCCTCGGCGACCTGCTCCAAGTAATTGTTGATGCGCTCCCCCCGCAGCAGATTCGCGCCGTACAGCGTCAGGCCGGCGCTGGCAAGCCAGGCAGCGCACAGCACTCCCACCGTGGCACGCCGCGCCGCCACAAAATGGCGGTAGCGGCGGTCAAGTTTGTCCACATCCTGCAAGGCGCGCAGCATCTCGTCGGCGCTGGCAAAGCGGTTTTTCTGCTGCTTGGACATGGCGCGGCGGATAATGCTGACCATCGTGCGGCTGATGGCCGGGCGATGGGCGGTCACATCGGTGACCGGGTCGAGCGAACGCTCCGGCGTGGCGGCTGTGACCATGTAGTACATCGTTGCGCCGATGGCGTACACGTCGGTGCGCACGCTCAGCGGGCCATAGGCCCCGGCGCTGGCTGTGACCGCCGCCGAGAAGGACGGCTGGGAGCTGCGGCGCACCAATGGATTAGAGGGGGCGGCGGAGGGGGCCGACGACAGCGGCGCAGGCGCGGCATACTCCGTCGAGGCGGCCATAACGGTGGCCGCCGTAGGGGATACGGTCGGGGCGGCGGGCTGCCCCACTGCCCCGGTGGGCGCGGCCAAGTATTGCTCGGGCGCGGCGTAGCCCTTGGTCACGCCGACGACGGTGTCGTCGCCCTGGAACACGAGCGAGGTGTTGAAGTCGATCAGGCAGATGTCCCCCTGCCCGGTGATCATGATGTTGTGCGGCTTGATATCGCAGTGCAGAATCGGCGGCGTCTGGGCGTGCAGGTAGGCCACGACCTCGCAGAGCTGGCAGGCCCAGCGATGGGCCAACGGCTGCGGCACGCGGCCATTCTGCTTGACATACTGCTGCAGATCCACACCAGGGATGTAGTCCATGATGGTGTACAGGCACCCATCCTCGCCCGGGATAACGTCGTAGATGCGGGGCAGGTATTGATGCTTGAGGCCCTTTAAAATATTGGCCTCGTTCTGCTGATCCAGGCGGCCGATGTATTTGCGCTTGATGCGCTTGATGACGACCTCGACGTCCAGGCCCTTTTTGTGGGCGCGGAACAGGTCGCCCATACCGCCCTTGGCGTCCAGCGGGCGGATATTTTCATAGTCGCTGCCAAGCATAAAGTCCATGTGGTTTCCCCTTTTACTTGTTCAAATCGGCGTATTTGTGGGCGGCAAAGTCGTCGTCGCTCAAGAAAGCGATATCATCGACCTGCCACATGCCGTCCTGCCAGACCATGCAGATGGTGCGGTGGTTGCTGTTGATCTCCCGCACAGCGGTGTCGCGATCCTCGCGCACGCACATATAGCTGACGTTGACGGTCAGGCTGTACGTGCCCCAGGTGATGGAGCTGCCGTCCAGCGTGCAGGACGCGGTGGAGGTGTCGTAGGTGTTGCCGGCGTTCAGGTCGCTGAACACGTGGCTGCTCTGCTCGTCGGTGTTGCGCGCGGTCGAGAAGCGCATCTCGCTCAAATCGTGGTCATTGACGGCGTTGAGGAAGGCTTTGTAGTAGTTCAGCGCGACGTTTTCCAGGAAAGCGTCGTCTGGTTCCAGGTAGCCGTCCTCGCTGCCGCTGTACAAAAAGTCGCTGTCGGACAGGGTGATTTCATCGCCCTGGTCGGCGGTGTACCAGATTGCGGCGGCACGCCAGGTGCCGTCCTGGTTCACGATGACGCGCAGCTGGGCCGCGTCGCCCAGTGCGGTCTTGCTCAGGGCGGCGTCGCCGTTCTGCACGGTGGCGGCGGCGTTCTGGCCGTTGATGGTGATGGTCGCACCGTCGGGCACGCCGTGCAGCACCACGCTGTCAGCGGTCGCGGCGACGGCCTGCGGCTCTGTGGTGGGGGCCGCCGTGGCGGCGGGGCCCGGGGTCTGGGCGGGCTGTGCGGTGGGTTCGGCGGCGGGGGTGTCGGCGTTGCTCCCCCCTGTCGGGGTCTCGGCGGCAGGCAAGGCGGTCTCGCCGGTTGTCTCGTCGGGGACGATTTCCTCAACTAAGCCGAGCTTCTGGGGAATTTTTTCCAGGCCCAGCATGAAGTAGTCGTTGGCGAAGTAGAGCCCGCCGCCCGCCAGGATGAGCACAGCCAGCACGATGACGAAGATGAGCGGACCGTTGCCGGGCTTTTTCTCTTTTTTGGCGCCGGAAAAAACCTCGGGTTCCGGCGGAGTCTGCCAGGTGGGGTTGGGGGTGATGGGCTGAGTGGGCTGGACAGACTGCGGGAAGGGAGATTGGGCAGGCGCGGGGTTTGGTGCGGGGGCAGCCTGCGGGGGTTCCGGGGTGGCTGCGGCAGACTGCGGCGGGATGGGGGCAGAGTTACTATTCGGCCCTACGTTCACAGGGTTGGGGTCAGACGGCGCGGCCGATGCGAACAGTGGGGCGGTGGCTTCGGGGGCCGGGGGCGTTTCGGGCTGGGGCGCAGCAGCGGGCTGTTCGGCGATGGGTGCAGCGGGTTCGTCGAAGCCGAAGATGCGGGTGGCACCCTCGTCCTCGTCGGGTTCCGGGGCTGAGGGCACAATGCGGGTCGCGTCGTCGTCCGGGTATTCTGGTTCAGACACGGTGGCAGCCTGCGGTTTTTCCGGAGTGGCTGCAGCAGGCTGCGGCGGGATGGGGGCATCCCGCCCTACGGTTGCCGGGGTCGGTTCAACTACCGGCACGGCGGGCGTTTCCGGCTCTTCCGGGCGCGGGGGCACGGGCACCTTGGGCGGCTCATTGGCCGCGTCGGTCTGGACGCGCACCGGCGCACCGCAGGCCGGGCAGAATTTCGCATTGGCATAGGCAATCGGCTTGCCACAATTTCCACAGAACATAACGGTCTCCCCTTTTATCAATACAATTTTCCGGGCGCACATATGTAGGAGTCGGCGTCCCCCGACGCCCCGGGAACCGGGCGCACACACAGGTGCACCCCTACGGATTCTCAAAACAAAAAACGCCCACTGCCCTGCCCCTCGGCAAGATCGTTGTCCTGCGTGGCAGGCGATCTTCCCAGCTGGATGCAGGTCAACGGACGCTTTCCCGGGCCGCCCAGGAATTTGAAACGGCCCGGGTGATGGATGGATATGGATATAATGAATGGCGTAAGTAAAGGCGGCTTACAGGTACTTGACGACCAGCTTGTCCACGAAGGGAACCGCCACGGTGCCCTGGTTCAGCGCCTTCACGCCCAAAACCATCAGGAAGATCTTCTCGGCCAGGTAAATCAGATCTTTGACCAGGGTCACGATATCGTTCAGCACAGGCACGCTGACGTAGGCGTTGAACAGATTGCCAGCGTCGCTGATGATGCCCAGCACGTCCGGCACATAGCCCACGGCCTGAATGACAAAGGTAAAGAACAGGTAGACGGCCACCGCCTTGACAGCGGACAGGCGCAGCCACTGGTTATCCTCAACCAGCAACACGTAACCGGCCAGCACCAGCAGACCCAGCAGGCTGCCGGACAGGGCGGTCAGGTAGATGGCGGCGCCCAGCAGGCCCACCGAAATGCCCAATTTTGCTTTTTGCATCGTTATTTTCCTCTTTTCTCTAGCTTAGAAGCGGGTGCCGCACTCGGCGCAGAACTGCGCATCGGCGGGCATTTTCACGCCGCAGTTGGGGCAGAATTTGACAGCCGGAGCCGCAGGTGCGGACTGCACCGGAGTCGTCGGTGCCTCCACCGGGACAGCGGGTGCCGGGGCCACCGGGGCGGCCTGGACAGGCTGCTGCGGGGCGGGCACAGCCACCGGCGCAGGGGCCGGGGCAACGGGGATGGGTGTACCGCAGATGCCGCAGAACGCAGCGCCCTTGACCAGCTCGGCACCGCAGTTCGGGCAGTGGGGCACGGCGCGCAGTTCCGTGATTTTTGCACGGCAGGCTGCGATATTTTGTTCAGCCTCGGCCACAGAGGCGACCAGCCCCGCAAAGGCATCCTCGGCGTCCTTGCGGTGCAGCTCCATGTACTGCTTGCCGATCATGCCGTACAGCGTATTGATGCGGTTTTCCTCCGCCGAAATCTGCGAGTTGAGCCGCGCGACGTCCGTCAAGTCCTTGCCCTTCTGGATCGTTTTCGTGCTGGCATCGGTGATTTTCTTGCTCAGATCATCAAAAAAAGCCATGTCATTTTCCCGCCCTTTCTGGAAATTCTCTTTACCTATTATAATACAAATTGCGCCTTATTTTGTCAATGCTTATTGGGATTTTCTCGAGGGGAAATGCAGTTGATTTTATACGGCCCCAAGCTCCATTTTGACGATGGGCATCTTCATCATGCCATCGCCTGCAACGCTCTACACAGTTAGCGTTATCTAGCTCAAGTATGCCTACCCACGACAAAATGTCAACTGCCTCTTGACAAATCGAAAACGCCGTCTATAATTATCTTTGGTAATTACCTTTGGTAATCATCAATCTACACAGAAGGAGCCCCCCTATGACCGTCAAGCTCATCAAGCAAATGATCGACGCGTGCCGTTTGGGCAAGCGGGCGTGCGACATGATGCCGCCGCTGCCAAAAGACGTTCTGCCGTCGTATATTCATGTTCTGGACACTGTCCACACGCTGGAAGCGGCGAGCGGGCCTGTGCGCGTGTCCGACATCAGCGACGCGCTGGGCCTGCCACGGCCCGGCGTGACCCGTACCGTCAAGGAGATGGAGGCTAAAGGCTACCTGACCAAATCGGCCAGCCCCGACGACGGCCGCGTCACCTACATCACCGCCACCGAAGCGGGCCGCCAGCTGTGTGATAAGTACGATACACAGTACTTTTCCGAGCTTTTACCTGCCTTGCAGGACATCCCGGAGGAGGATGCCGCCTGCATGATTCGCACTATCGAGACGCTGTATCAGGTCTTAGCCGAAGGGAGAAATAACGTTGGTAAGCAATAAATCTGATTTTACCCAGGGGAACATCCTGCACAAGCTGACCCTGTTCATGCTGCCCATTCTGGGTGCGCTGGTCCTGCAGGCCGCCTACGGCGCGGTCGATCTGCTCGTCGTCGGGCATTTTGGCACCACGGCGGGCCTGTCCGGCGTATCCACCGGCAGCCAGGTCCTCAACCTCGTCACTTTCGTCGTCACGCAGCTTGCCATGGGCGTGACCGTGCTCATCGGGCGCTACCTTGGCGAGAAGCACCCCGAACAAATCGGCGCTGTTTTGGGCGGTGCCGCGTTCGTTTTCTCGATTCTGGCCGCCGTGCTGTTCGTCGTCATGGTCGTGTTTGCACAGCCCATCGCCGTACTGATGCAGGCCCCCGAGGCCGCGCTGGGCCAGACCGTGAACTACGTGCGCATCTGCGGGTGCGGCATTTTCTTTATTGTGGCGTACAATTTATTGTCCGCTGCGTTCCGCGGCCTGGGCGACAGCCGTTCGCCGCTGATTTTCGTTCTCGTCGCCTGCATCGTCAACATCGTGGGTGATCTTGTACTCGTGGCCGGGTTCGGCCTGGACGCGGCGGGTGCGGCACTGGCTACCGTGCTGGCCCAGGCCATCAGTGTCGTCTGTGCGCTGGTCATGCTGCGGCGGAAGGACCTGTCTTTCACGGTGCGCCGAGCCGACGTGCGGCTGAATCCCCAGTGCCGCAAGTTTTTGTCCATCGGGTTGCCGCTGGCTTTGCAGGAATTTTTGACCCAGTTCTCCTTTTTGGCACTCTGTGCCTTCGTCAATCGACTGGGACTGGAGGCATCGTCCGGGTACGGTGTTGCGTGCAAAATCGTCAATTTTTCCATGCTCATCCCCAGTGCGCTCATGCAGTCGATGGCGTCCTTCGTGGCACAGAACGTCGGCGCGGGCAACCAGAGGCGGGCCAAGCAGTCGATGTACACCGGCCTTGGCATCGGGCTGGTCATCGGCTGCGCGGTGTTTGCGCTGGTGTTCTGGAAGGGTGATGTGCTGGCCGGGCTGTTCACCAAGAACGCGGCGGTCGTGGCAAACGCCTTTGCCTATTTGAAGGGGTTTGCACCGGAAACCATCGGAACAGCGATTCTTTTCACGATGCTGGGTTACTTTAACGGCAACAATCAGACCGTATTCACGATGGCGCAGGGCATCATCCAAACGCTGCTGGTGCGCCTGCCGCTGGCCTATTACATGAGCATCCAGCCCAACGCGAACTTGACGAACATCGGCATTGCCGCCCCTGTCTCGACAGGGGTAGGCGTGCTGCTCTGTGTCGGTTTCTACGTGTGGTGGAACCGGAAGCTGGCGAAGCAGTCGAAGGTGTAAGGGTCGGCCCCCAGAAGAATCCCTCCGGCCGTCCACGGCGTCCACCTCCCTTTGACAAGGGAGGCTTTAAAAAGGTTTCCTTGTCAAAAGGGGCTGCCCGCGTTAAGCGGGCTGGGGGGATTTTTCCCCGAGCCGCCCCACCAAAAAACACCACCTGAAGGGTTCAATCCCCTCGGGTGGTGTTTTTCTGCGCTATTCAGCGCGGATTACGCTTTTTTCGCGGCCTTCTGGTCTTTCAAAAAGCCCTTGTATGCCTTGTATTCTTCGGTCTTGCGCAGTTTTCTTACGCCGAAGATCCACAGCACGATGCCAAGCAGGCAGAAGAACGCTGCCGCGCAGGTGATGATAATGACCATCGTAATAACCGTCGGGCGGGTCAGCTTAATCGTCGTGTTTGCGCCGACACCGTTCATACCGCAGCTGTTGGCGATGGCGTACAGGTTGTGATGGCAGGCCTCACGCATGGCGCTGACGATGACACCGTCGTTCTTGTACTCAGGCAGTTTGTCGGTGACATAGGGCATCATAGCGTCGTAGATGGACACGCCCGCCAGCACGCCGTCCGGGCCGTTGACGTAGACGTTCAGCACGTTGTCGGTAATGACCATACCATCGCAGCCCCACTCGCCGCGCAGGATGCCGTTGACCAAGCCCGCGTTGCCGCCGGACCAGACCGCGCCCCAGCGGGTGTAAGCAATCATAACGCCGTTGCCGTTGCCCACCTCGATGGGAGCCTGGAAGGCTTTCAGGTAGACTTCGCGGGCAGCCTGCTCGTTGATCCAGACGCCCAGACCGATGCGATCCTGCTCGCAGTCGTTCAGCGCAAAGTGCTTCATGACGACGTGAACGCCCTTTTCCTGGATGGCGGCAACCTCGTAGGCGCTCATCATACCGGAGAGGAAGCCGTCCTCGGAGTAATACTCAAAGTTGCGGCCGCCGTAAGGGGTGCGGTGGATGTTGTTGCCCGGGCCGTACAGGCAGACAATGTTGGCGCTCAGGCAGTTGTTGCCGATGATCGTGCCGACCGCAGTCATCAGGTCGGTGTTGAAGGTCGCAGCCATGACGTCCTCAGACGTAAAGGCCGTGGCAGTCAGCTGGGTAGCACCGCTGCCCAGCAGGCTGGCGGTCAGGCCCTGGGGGCCGTTCTCATCGCGGGTGCCGGGGGCCTCGATGCTCTTGACCGGCATCGTCCAGTGGAACGCATCGCCAATGAGGGTGTTCATCTCATCGAAGGTCAGGTTGTCTAGCAGGTCATCCCACTTCGGGTCGTCGTAGTCGAGGCCGATCATGTCATACAGGGTGACGCCGTTGTTCTTGCCCATGGCAGGCAGGTTCACGGCCTCGTAGTCGGCGGGGTCGTAGCGGATATCCTGCAGGTCTTTCTTCAGCTGCTCGGTCAGGGCCAGCTTGACGGTCTCGGTGGGCAGGGTACCGTTCCAGTCGCTGCGGCTCAGCCAGGTCACGGTGTTGTCCTCGCCGTCGTACAGATTCGGGTCGGCGCAGGACAGCTGGTTGGTGATGGCGGTGCCGTTCTCACTGACAGAGTAGGTCGTGGTGTCGAGCTTGTCCTCAGTCCACGCATAGGTCAGGTCGGCGTCGCCGTCGGCGGTCATCTTGCCGTTGGTGGAAGCCACCGTGTAGCCTTTGGCAGCCAGGATGTTGTTCACGGCCTCGTGGGCGTCGTTGGCGGCGGTGAAATAGTAGTCGCCGCCATCCAGAATGTAGGTGCCCGCGCCGTAGGTGTCATAGCTGGCGATATCGCGCTTGTTGACGTTCATGGTAACGATCTCGGAGGTGCCGGGGGCCAGCTCTCCCGTCTTGCCGAATCCGACCAGGGCGACGGCGGCCTTCTCGACGCCGTTCTGCTTGTCGTAGTCGGTGTAGGGGCTCTGCACGTAGAGCTGCACGGTGCGCTTGCCCGCGACTGCGCCGGTGTTCGTGACCTTGACAGCGACGGTATAAACGTCCAGCGCGTCGTTATAGTTGACGGTCATATCGCTGAACTTGAAATCGGTGTAGCTCAAACCATAGCCGAAGGGGTAAGCCACAATGTCGCCGTAGGCGTAGTCGCCCGCGTTGCCCGCGCCCATGACGTAATCCTCATAGCGCGTCTCGTAGTACTTGTAGCCTACATAGATGCCCTCCTGGTAGATCATGTAGGTGCTGCCCTTGGCAGGCACATCGCCGCCCTCGACATAGCCGTCGTAGACGCTGGGGGTGAAGTTCCACATGGCGGGGGCGCTGTAATTGTCATAGCAGTAGGTATCGACCAGACTGCCGGAAGGGTTGACGTCGCCGACCAGAATCTGGGCAACGGCGTTGATGCCGGAGATACCCACGTCGCCGATCCAGAGCGCGGCGTCCACGTCGTAGTCATTGTTCTTTAGGAAGTCGACCTGCAAGGCGTTAGCGGAGTTGATGAGGACGATGATGCTCTTGATCTCGCCGTTTTTCTTCATGGAGGCGAGGTTTTCCAGCATAGATTTCTCGTTATCGTCCAGTGCCAGGTAGTTAACCTCGCCGTAGCTCAGGTCCGCACCCTCGCCGCCGACGCGGGAGAGAGTGACGATGGCTGCGTCGCCGTACTGAGCGACGCTGGACTTTACATCATTGGTGTAGACGTCCCAGGGCACTTCCGCCGTGGTGGCGCTGGCGGTGGATACCGTACCGCCATTGGCGCGGGTGTAATCCTTGCCTGCGCCGGTGGCGTAGAAATCCCACAGCGTAGGGTTGACGGTGACGCCGACCTTTTCCAGCGCGGTGCGCAGGGTGTCGGCGGTCGAGGCATCGATATTGCCGGAGCCGGTGCCGCCGTAGACGAGGTTGACGCTGGAGGAGGAGAAGGTGCTGACCTTCGCGTCCTTGGCCAGGGGCAGCGCGCCGTTGTTCATCAGCAGGGCCGCGCCCTCAGCCTCGACCTGCTGGGCGACGGTCAAACCGTAGTCGACCATCTCTTCCGGCGAGGAAAAGTCGGTGGTAAAGTACTGTGCGTTGGGATCCTCGTTTTCCAGTTTCCAGAACGTGCCGCCGACAAACGCCGCAACTGTGTTGTCGAAGGTATTCAGGATGGTACACAGGGGGATGAAAACGACCATGAGGATGGCGCAGAGGATCGTCAGGATCTTCCACCCCAGGACGGTCTTACGCTTGGCCTTTTTGTATGCCTTTTTCAGCGCTTTCTTTTGGGCTTTGATTTCGTCCATGATTCTCTCCTTGTTTTTATTTTTAACGGTACAACGCCATTGTACACGATGTAGTAACACTACTGCAACACTTTGCGAAATTCGGTCGTTTTTCTGCGAAATTCGGTTTTGCAGCTACAAAAGCAAGGAGCATTCTTTGTGCAGAGTACACAAAAGAAAGAAAAAATCGTCCTTGTCAAAGGGAGTCTTTAAAATTCAACCCCTTCTCTCGCTACCACGCCTTTACTATATGGGTGTTTCTCGGCGCGCATCTCGGTCGCGTAGTCAGCCTGTTCCAGCATCCAGGCAGCGGGATTGCGGCCGGTGAAAACCACCTCTCTCCCCTGCCCTGCCAGCGCGGCGGCCTGCTGTAACAGGCTCTCGTCCACCAGGCCGGTACGGCAGGCCGCGCAGGCTTCGTCGAGGACCAGCAGATCAAACGGCGCGGCCAGCGCGGTGCGCAGGGCAGCGTTGTTGTGCTCCCTGGCTTCGGCCTTCTCGTCGGCGGTCATCAGCCAGGTGAATTTCGCGTTCGGGCAGGCGTGGACGTCGGCCCCGCAGCGGCGCAGCAGTGCGATTTCGCCGCTGGAACCGTCCTTTAAAAATTGCAGAATCGTCACGTGTTTTTCATGGCCCAGCGCCCGCAGCGCCAGCCCCATGGCGGCGGTGGTCTTGCCCTTGCCGTCGCCGTAGTAGATATGCAGCATGGTATAGCCCCCTTTTGGGGTATTATAGCATATTTTACGCAAACAAAAAACCGGGGCGAACTTCTCTCGTTCGCCCCGGGGATGTTAAATGATTGGAGTCATAAGCCTCATACCCTTTATCGTTGGTTGCGGTCTTTTAACTCAGTACATTGGAGTATCTCCTATGGTATCAGGTAAAGTTCCACTTGCTTAGTCGGGTGGTGTTTCTGCGGTCATATCTGTACCGCCCCTCTCCTGATGTATATGTGTCAAGGGTCTTTTTGTGACGGCCCCTGGGTCTCTCTAACAAAGTGCCAACCTACCGTGCATCATATTTTTTCAATCTTTTACAAGTTATGACTTGCGGCTTCGGATGCGGTTTGTTCAGCACTTATAGGCGACCCAGGCCCGCCGGTGATGAATAGGATCTTTAAAGTTTGCCATTGGACTTGAGCCTCCTTCCTTCCGAAATCCGACCGGCGCTTGGAACTTTTAGTTCCTTATCTCCGGCTGTTTTCTTTCTGTGACTATACTATATCACACCCCCGGCTGTGCGTCCATTCGCAGAGTTCACAACGTTGCGGCGTCAGATTTGTGCAGGTTCGGCCCTTGCGCGGCAGCGGTGCGCGTGGTATAATAGAAGTGTTGGGGCTGCGTCGGAAGATGCAGCTTTTTTGTTGACAACGGAGAATCACCATGAAAATCGCAGTCACCTATGCTGACGGCCAGGTCTACCAGCATTTTGGCCACGCCGCACAATTTAAACTGTACACTGTCGAAAGCGGCATGATTTTAGACACCGCCGTTGTGGATGCCACAGCCAGCGGCCACAGCGCCATGGTCAGCTATTTGCAGCGCCAGGGCGTAAACACGGTCATCTGCGGCGGCATCGGCGGCGGCGCGGTCAGTGCCCTGGCCGGGGCAGGCATCCGCTTGTTTGCCGGGGCGACCGGCAGCGCCGACCAGGCCGTGCTGGCCCTGTTGGCCGGGAAGCTGGTACACAACCCAGAGGCTGCCAAAGGGCATTGCGGGGGGCACCATTAAAGCCTCCCTTGTTAAAGGGAAGTAGGCGGCGCAAGCCTTTCCGGCGGCGAGAAGCAGCGTATTTCGATTGCCCGCGCCATGCTGAAGGATGCGCCCATCGTCATTCTGTATGGGGCCACGGCCAGATCGTCCAGCTCGGCATTTACGCCAAATTTGTCGGCTGACGCAAAGCGGCTGCGAGGTGGAAGTTGTAAGTAAGGGGGCGGCGTCCTCGACGCCCCGCAAATCGGCACACACCTTCCGGAAGATTGTAGGGGCCCGGGCGTGCCCGGTTCCTACTCTGCTATATAAAAATGGCATTTTCCAACGCTCGGGGGATGCCCTTTTTTATTTTCCAAATACCGCGCTCGCCTTGCTCATCCGCCCGGCGATCTTCACCCCAAAAGGACACCGCGATTCGCAGGCGCGGCAGCCGATGCACTCCGACGCGTGGTGGTCCAGCGCCTCGTAATGGCTCTGGATTGTCTCGGGCAGGGCGGGCTGCATCGTGGCCAGGTCATAGAACTTGTTGATCATAGCAATGTCCAAATTTTTGACGCAGGGCTTGCGGTGTATGCGCTCCGCCTCCGATGTCCAAGCGCCCCAATTCGACCGCCGCTTTCGATGATCCTATTTCGTTCGACAGCTTTACAGCCTGCATCTTATATCCCGTGTTGTATTTCCGTTGATTCCGAGCCATCTTTTCTTGCCTCCTGTTTCTCCTTTTCTATATATTGGCTCTTTGAGTTCCCTATGTCAACTTTTATTGTACAACACCAGTCGCTAAATTTTCAAAACATCATTACAACCGCTGCCAGCAAGGCTGGCAGTGAATTTGAAGCCTTAATTTTTATGGCTAAACGCTGTGGCCGTTGTCTACGCATGGGTAAAGCCTTGTTGCGCTTTTGTTCTATTTATGATAAAATGTGTACACACTTACATTACATATTATCGAACAAATTCTTGTGAGGATTGTAGCAAGGAGGTATCTATATGAATTATGAAATCAGACAATTCGATACTCCCTTACTGCGCTTCTCCGCAACTGAAGACACATCGTATCCTGAGATTGAGATTCTTTGGGTAAACATTGCCCTGCGCAATCTATTGCCCTTAGACTTGGATGTCACTGCAGAAGGCGTCTCAAGATGGCTGCGGTATCGTACCATTCCAAAAAACCGCGCCTATGTGCGCAATTTCCTTAGCAAGTGCGGATTGAATTTAAATCGGCCGCTCAATATCATTAAAGTTTCTAAAGGCCTTTCCTTAAGCGACTGCTATTGGGTAGTTGAAGAAGGGTTTTCTGGAAAATTTGCAGACTATAATCTATACGATAACAGATTCAGCCGAGTTTTGGCTCTAATTGCTTTTACCGGCTATGGTAGTTCAGTTCGTACCTCTCTGGCTTCTTGCCCGGAGTTCACCACCAATGGTATGCTTCCAAAATGCTGGCGCCGTGAAAATGGTACAATAAAATTATACAAAGGCGGCACATCAGGCGCTTCCAACACTGGAAATGAACCTTACTCTGAATTCTATGCTTACCAGGTTGCGCAGGCTATGGGCATTAAAGCAATTCCATATGGATTGTCTAAATGGAAAGGCGTTCTTTGCTCTACCTGCGATCTCTTTACCAATAAAGACTATGCCTTTTTACCCGTCGGACATGTTGTCTCGTCCGGTGGCATAAATGCGGTACGAGAATACTATCACCACTTAGGGCATGAATTTGAGCAAGCCATGGATGACATGCTCATTCTGGACGCACTGATCTTTAATACTGATCGACATTTCGGTAATTTCGGATTTCTCGTAGACAACAAGACAAACCAAATTGTTGCTCCGGCGCCTCTGTTTGATCATGGGAATTCGTTGTTCAACTACGCAGGATCTGATGATTTGTCGTCTGTAGAGACACTTAAATCATACGCTGACACCCTTTTTCCCTGCGTTTATGATGACTATGTGGGTACTGCAAAACAAGTACTAACCTCTGCGCACAAAGAGGGGCTTCGGCATTTGCTAACTTTCCATTTCAAGAAGCATCCCCGTTACAATTTGCCGAACGAAAGACTAAAGCTAATTGAGAAAGTAGTTGCTCAAAGGGCTATGGATCTTCTGACCGATTGATATTCAGCATTAATAGAAAAAGCAAAGCGGAAGCTGCTTTGCTTTTTCCGATTCGCGTCTTTATTTATGCGTTATTCTCCGCAACCGCCCCGGCATTATCGATAACCTCAGTCTCCGCCTCAGCCACCTGACCGGACACCGCATCCGGAACATCTAATTGTACGGCGCTTTTGCCCAAAAAATGAGGTACCTCCTTTAAGCAGTTTGGCTAAAAGGGGGTACCTCATTTTTTGGGGCAATGCCGCATAATGCTAAGTGCCGATACGGCAAGCGAGGTGCGGCAGTTGACCGTTTCTTTCTGTTTTACTTCTTATGGGTCTTGCGTTTTCTCTGTCCGCGGCGGAGCAGAACCACCACCAGAAAGAGTATTACAGCGGCACCGATGTACAGTGTGTAAGCGCGTTTGAAAGACCGCACTGTATAATGAATGACCGCTTGTACAGTCTTGGCTGGCGCGTCATCCTCGCCGTTATAAGCTACTCGTCTGGCCTGCACAATCAGGCGATGGGTATTGATACCGTAGGGGGTGCAGGTCATCAGAGAGAGCCAATCCTGCCCATGCAGGATGCGCAAAGCATTGTTCAGTGTGTCGAAATCATCTTTGGGGACCATGGGCAGAATGTTTGCGACCTGGTACGCATGAACTTCCCCCAAGACATGCAAGTAGATCATGTCTCCTTCTTCGAGCTGGTCGATATCACTGAACAGCCGTGCCGAGGGCAGACCACGATGGCCTGCCAGCACGCAATGGGTGTTCTCGCCGCCGACAGGCAGCGCCGTGCCAGGTAGGTGCCCAGCACCCACCTGCAGTACGCTGTCATCGGTACCGTGGTAAATGGGAATGCTCTGGTCAATCTTGGGGATGGAAATCACCCCCATGACGCCGTCGCCGTTCAGGTTCAACAAAGTGTTGTACTCATCGTCTGCCTGGATACCTTCACCGGCAAAAAGGTCTCCGGAGAAGGTGTTTTCAGTAATGGCTGCGTTATGCGCTATCGCCGCCTGCATTTCGGCTTCATAAGTTTCGGGGGAAGCCTCACTGACGGCTGTCTGGTAGTCACTTGAGGTGTGATCCTGCCGCAAATTGTTAATTTGGTCAGCCACGGTATCGTGGGCAAACAGGTAAAGCCCCACAAGGAAAATCAGACCGAACAGCGTCTCAAGGATGCGGTATCTCATTTGCGATCCTTACGGTGCTTGATGTACAGGATAGCGGCTGCGGCGGCGGCCATCAGAGCCAAGCCCACACCCGCCAGCAGGTTAGCACCCGCACCACCGGTAAACGGCAGGGTCAGGCCGTGCTGGTTGACGATTTTGAAGGACTGAACACCATCGTCCGCATCGTCCAACGCTATATCGCCCTCAGTGCCATCGGGAACTTCATACGACCAATGATTACCATCATTACTATTTTTGAGCCAGGTGATTTTTACAGTGATGGGTTTTTCCAGCTTTTTGTAGCCGGTGGGGGCCAACACCTCGGTGATGGTATAAGTACCGGCTTTCAGGCCGTCAAAGCGCAGAATACCAGACTGCGTGCTGTTCTCATTGTCACCCGTCATGCCGACAATGGAACTGCCTGTGTTCCGATTCGTTCCGCCCTTGGCCACATACTTTTGTGCCTGTGCGTCCGGAGCGACCGTCACAAAGGAGTTGCCCTCCTGATAATAATAGGATTTATCGCTGTCATTCTCGGCTTTGGCGAAGGAATAGCCTGTAACATTCAGTTCCTTGATAGCTTCGGTGCCTTCCTTTGCCTCGATTTTGAACTGTGCACCGGGCAGCAGACTGCCCTTGGGGCTGACCTTGCTGATTTGAATACCCGCCACATAGGTGGAAACCGTCGTTTTCGGGGTCTCTGTGGTAGAGGGGTGTCCATTTTGCTGGCTTTCGTTAGGGTTGTTGGAATATTCCAGATATGCCACATTGTTATTGGGGGTATTGCCGATGTTTGCCTTCTCGTTGACGGTGGCGGAATAAGTGATTGAGACGAGCTGACCCTTATACTGCCGCGTCAGGCCATTGAGCGTGATACAGATGTACAGTTTCTGGCCCTTTTCAATTGTTGGCCGTTCACTGCTGTACTTGCCGTTTTCCTCCGTGGCGTACGCGACGGTTATGCTGTTGGGATAGGGGTTCAGATTATCCTCGTTTGCACCGATTTTTACGGCAACATCATCATTGAAAGTCAAGCCTGCATCCAGTTCATCATGGACAATAAAGGTGTATGTATCATAATAACCATTCATCTCAGACAACTGGGATTCCAAGCAATAGTGGACCGTATCGCCCATGGCCGCGTTGTTTGCAGTGACCTTTTTATTGCCAGTAAGGATATGCTTCTCAAGGCTCATCGACTGGCTCTTGATATTCATATTGGCATTGGCAACCAGCTTGACCAGATATTTGGTGTAGGACTCATTTTCGCCCACACTGTCATTTTTGTCTTTTACCAGATAGTACCCGGCAGGCAGTGTAAACTGAATTGGCGCGGTGCCATTTGCCTGTTTAGTATCGATAGCCGTGCCCAAATAGGCACCGACAATTTCGTTGAACTTATCTACTTGTTCAGCATCGTTATCCAGTTTGCTTAAGGCCATTGCAACCTTTGTGGCATCGTTCACACCGGCCACATAGGTTGTGTTTTGATCGTAAAGACCGTCGGCTTTCAGCTTGTTGATCATCTTTTGCTGACTTGTATCATCACTTGTAACACCACTGCCCCACTCAATGTCGGACAAATATTCCTTGCCGTCGTCCTTCGTGTGGTGGCCTGCAAAAATCTGATAAACTTCATAGGTATGCCCGGCCGCGGGATTTGTGATGGTCAGGGTATACGTCTGTGTGGCATCCTCGGCCAGGGTCGGCAATGCGCACATCAGGGTGAACAGAACCGCCAGGGCCGCAGTCAGAAACCGCTTTGCTGTTTTCATTTCTTTTGCCCTCCATTCTTTTTATGCTTCTTAATTAGGATCAGAACCAAACCTGCACCTGATACCAGCATCAGCACCAGCCAGAGGAACGGCTGGCTGCCGTCTCCGGTTTGCGGCAAATGCAGCTTCCACGGCCCATTGGCGGGGGCAGCGGGTGCATCTTCCTTGTCCGGCATCTGCGTCGGCGTGGTGGTCGAAGTCGGCGTCGGCGTGGTGGTCAGGGTCGAGGGCGAAGCCGGCGTTGGTGTGGTTTCCGGGGCGGGATAGTTGTGGCGGTCCAACTTGGGATAGGATGTCACATCATACTGCCAGATATCCGGTTGAAACGGGGGTGCGCTTAAATCCCGCGATGCATTGTAGGGCACACTGATCAGATAATCCTTGGCGCTGTATTGGTAGGCTACGCCGTTCAAGTCGGGCAGCCGTACCAGATACATTCCGCACGTAAGGTCTTGGGCTGTGCCGATGTAACGGGCGGTGGTGTCCGTGCAGGTTTCGTAGTTGATCTGCACCGTTGCGGTTGGTTCCAAATGGTTTTGTTGAATCAGCTTTACCGCTTGTGCGGCTTTTTCGTCCCACACGCCCTGCCAGACGGAGCTTGGAATCTGCTCCGATGCCGCAGAGTCGGCTTCAGCCTCCTGCTGCTGCTTTTCATAGGTTTTCAGGGCTTTGTCCGTTACATTTTCCAAGTCAAGCTCCGCAAAATCAGCTTCACCTGTCAAGGTTTCCTCTGCCGTGTAACTGGCTACGCGGTACAACTCTGCGGTAAACTGCCGCACACCGCTGCGGGACAAATCCGCCACTATGCTTTTTTGCACGTCGGTGGTATCATCCTCGGCAAGAGCGATCGTCAGCGACGTTTGCTGCGTGGTGTCTACTTCCGCCGCTTGGGCGGGGGCCGCCAGCCCTGTTGCCAGGGCCAGCACCGCCGCCGTCTGCAGCAAAAGCCTATTCTTTCGTAATTTCATCGAATTTGCTCTCCTTGCTGTTTTTGGTTCGGCGCGGCCTTATGTTGTATCGCGGCCTTTTTTGCGTTTATGAATCGTGACGACACCTGCCAGCGCAACGGCCAGAGCCATAAGCCCGATACCTGCCGCAGCGGTGCGGTTCATTCCGTCGCCTCCGGTAAAGGGCAGGCTGAACAAATATGCATCGGTCACTTGCAGGTCGATCTGCGTTCTGACGGGCAGGTTCGTTTCGGGGGCAACCTCCAGGCACTTGCCGCCGGTCATGACGGTAGCGCTTTCGGCAGCTGCATCATTCTGCACCACCTCAACAGTGGGCGCACCTGCCTTGATGGACGCAGTATACAGTGTATTGCCGCCTTTGTCCTGCAATGTAATCGTAGGCGTGCACGGCTGCCCGTTTTCTGTATCGGTGATGATCAGGGTGTAGGTCATTCGGTCTTTGGCGTAGCCAAGCGGTGCTTTCGTCTCGCGCAGGGTATAGGTTCCGGCGCAGAGATCCTTGAGCAGGTAGCGGGTGAAGGTTTCCTCCCCCTCAGTGACTTTCACTTCTGTCGATTTCTGTGTGAAATCATTGTTTGTAAGCTTTGCTTCGAATGTTGCACCGGCAGGGATCGTCTTGCCGTAGAGGTCACTGAGCTTGGTGATTTCGATATCGTAAGTCAGGGCCGTGTTCTCCGCAATGTGGCGCGTTGCAATTGTGCTGTTGTCACTGTCGGGGCCGCTGCTGACTGGCTCCTGCGTGCGGTTTTGGATAAAGGTCGCATTGGCTGCCCAGCTGTTTTTCGCGTCAATCTCCTCGCTGGCCAGCGCATAGGTAATGGGGCCGTTGGCGTTTTCGGCCTGAAGCGGCAGACCGCTTGCGGTCAACCAGCGCACGGTGCGCTGTGCCTCGGTGTAGTCCTCGGCAGTTACCTTGTTGGTCACAAAATTGCCAAAGAGCGATTCATCGTCTGTTTTTGGCTTGCTGATGGCCGTATTGCTCATGGTGTAGACGGCCTTGCTCAGCTCCGGGTTTTCACTGTCCTTAGCGGTCAGGGTAAACTTGACCTTAGCCTTGGCAACTGTTGCTGAATCAGGCACATTCTTCCACACCTTTTCAAGGCGCAGCTCGGTATAGTAGAAGCCCGCATTGACATTGCTGCGGTCATCGCGGCCGGTAAGTACGGCGTTTCCAAGCGTGATTTTGTCGGTCAAGCCGCCCTGCAGCGTAGTGCCGTCGTCACCATACTGCGCTTTTGCCTTGTTGGAGGCTGCCGCCGTGCTGCTGCCCGTCAGGCTCAGTTTGCCAAACGGCAAGGCCGGTGTGCTGCCATCCTCCATCTTGTAGTCGTTCTTCTCATCGGTAAACAGCACATAGTAGCTGCCTTTAGGCAGATAGGCGAAGGTATAGCGGCCAAATTTATCGGTTTGCACCGGCGGCACAGGGTTGCCCAGCGTATCGGTTACACCGCAGTATGGCGTACCGTCGGCGTCCGTGTACAGGGTTTCTGCAGTTTCACCGGGCTTTTTCTTCTGCAGCAGCGTTACGGTAATGCCTCTCAACAGCTTGTCAGAGCCAACATTCTTGGCATCGCTATTTAACTTGGTGGTATAGACGCCGTCGTGGTTTTGATCCAGCCAGGCCAGACCGCTGATGGAACGGCTGCGCACCTTGATGGACGCTGCCGGGCTGGTGATATAGTTCTCACCAACCTTGGAGAAGTAGACATTGCTGTAACGGTCGGCGGGCTGCTGGGTAGTTGTGGTGTCACTGTCGGTCAGCAGTTGGGTGCCTTCTGCCGTTGTTTGGGTCGGGGTCAGGGTAACGGTGATCTGCACGGTAGATTCCGGCACGCCATCCATCTTAAAGTACAGGGTTCCCAGATCGCTGGTGCCGTTCGCCTTGTGTACCAACAGTTTATTTAGGGTGTAGCTGACGCTGTTGTCATTCTTGTTAATTACGACATCGCAATTATCGTCGTTCAATGCCTTGCCGTTCTTCGCGCTGTTGGTCAAGATGTTGCCGCGCTGCAGCACACCGTCGTTCAACACTACGGCACTCGAATTACCATACTTCAGCGTCAGCTTGTCAGTATTCCAACTGCCGCCATCTGCCTTAGGTTTGACCTCGACCTGCACCGATTTAAGCGCATACGCACCGTGGAAAGCCTTGCTGTCATAGGGCAGTACATCGCACAGTTCCAGATTGGATTCGGTGTTGGACTGTTGGTAGGTCAGGACATAGGTCAGGTCATCACCCACTTCGACCAGACTTTCCCGCGCAGTCTTATTGATCACGCTCTTACTGTTTTTGAAAACGGTGATAGTGGTAGAAGCCTCGCGGCCCAGGGCTGCGTTGATTTCCTTACTATCCACCTGTTCCTCGTAGGTGCTGTGGATCTCGGCCTGAATGGTCAAGTCCTTGTACCAAGTGGAGCTGTCCGCGCTTTGCGTACCCTGAATATCCTTCTTCGGGTCGGCAGGGTAGCCGATGTTCCCCTTAAAAGAGAAGGTCGGCAAGGTCTTTTGCGCATCGGTGATGGTAGTAGTCAGCACCAGACGCGTCTCACGCTGTTGGTAGCCGTCCGGGTCTGCGTAGTTCGTCTCGAAGTCAAAGTTACGCCATTCTTTGCTGTCCTCATCGTAATACTGATACTGCATGTCCCACGTCAGGTCGCCCTGCTTGTAGTCGCTGTGGGTGTAATTGAACTCCAGTGTGCCTTGCTGCAGGGTCAGATCCTTGGGCAGGCCAACCGTTACTGCGACCTTCGTCTCGGTGCGGCCGTCAAAGATAGCCAAGTCCTTTTTGACATTGCTCTGCATCGTGATTTTTGGCGTTACCTCGACAGTTACCGTGCGCTGTCCGTTGTCCAGCAGGTAGTCGCGCTGGCGGATATTGCCCTGCTCCACATCGGTGGTGGTGATCCCGACGCTTGCGTTCTGGGTGGCGACCAGCACCGTATTGCCGAACTTGTAGCCGCTGTGGCTGCCGCCGACCTCGTAACCGTTGCTGTACTGGGTCTTTTGGTAGCAGTTTTTGCCGCCATCCGGTTTGACCAGCGTCGGTTTGCCGATGTCCCACGTGATTTCTTTGCCGTCTTTTGTAGTGCCGGTGACATAGTCATCTGTAAGCGTGGATGCCGGCTTTCCGTTGCCTTCAATCAGGCCCTGATACAGCAGGCTGCTGCGGCCTTGCAGGGTGATGCCGTCCTTGCTCAGGCGCTGCCAGCCGGGGTCACCGACGAGCGGTTTGCGGTAGAAGGGGCGGTAGGTCGTCCATGCGCGCATATCCATTGTGGTGGCATAGCTGCGGCCGACTTTGCTGACATCCTCGCTGACCTGCATCATATGGCCAACGGAAACCTCGCGCCCGTTGCGGATGCAGCAGTTGCGCACCTGGTACAGCACCGCCACGCAGGTTTTGCCGGCGGCTTTCAGCTCAGCCAGGGTGTTGTAGTAGACCAGGCAGTTGTCGTCCGCCGTGGTGGTATCAAAGCTGAAGTTATCCATGTCGGCGGTGCCGCCGTTATCGCGGGTATTCGGCGTATTCTGCCACAGGGGCTGGCTGTTGTCCAGGTCTGCGGTTTCACTGTTCCACTGGTCATAGACCCAACCGTTGCCTGTATTGCTGTTGCCAATCTGCGTTTCATTTTTCTTGGCAGCGTACAGAATCGTCAGCTCATAGTTTTGGGTCAGCTTGGGGGTGCCGGTGTCCCAGTCACTGCCGCCGGTATCGCTGAGGTTGATCATACTGATGCCGCCCAGCTTGTTTTTCACATCGGCGGCAGACCACTGTTTAACAGGTATCTCCGTATCGCCTTCCTTGTAGACAACAGGCTCCATAGCGTCCGGGTCAAACTTCATCAGCACGTCAAATGCGGTCAGGTAGTAGTACTCGGTCTCCGCGTCGGTCTGCGAATCGTAGAGATAGCGCTCAGGATCGTTGGCCGGGGTGACGGCCTGGCTGCCAAACCGCAGGTTGCCGGCCATGTACAGCTGGCTGCCCACGCCGGTGACATTGGAACCCAGTTCCTTTTTGCCTTCATCGTTCAGCACGGTTGTGCCGTCCGAACCAAGCCAGTAGGTCGACTTATAAATGAAGCTGCCGTTGCCTTCCACCGTCTTGGTGATGTTCATGCCAAGGGTCTCGCTCTTGTTGTAGTTATCCTTGTAGCAGGTCTCGTTGGTGGCGTGTTTCTTGAGCTCGTCCAGCTCGTCCTCGGTGAAATTATAGTAGTTGTTGATGTCGTCCTTAATGGTAGGCTCGATGCCGTTCATCTTGTCTGCATCAACACCGTCCATCTTGAACTGATCCGCTACCACGCGCAGATCCGCCTGCAGGAAACCGTCGTAGCTCTCGCCATCGCCAAGGTTATATTTGTCCAGATCAATGGGGATGATGACCTGCAGGTACCCTGCACTGAAGGTATAGGCAGTGCTGCCCACACTCCCGATGGGTTCCATGTTGTAGCCGCTTACACGGAAGGTTGCCTGGGTCTGGGTGTTCTCCTGTTTCCCGCCGGCGGTATATGGGCCATCTTGGTTAAATGCAGTCACCGACCAAACGCCGCCGCTGTGGTCAGCGGTAATGTTGGCAGGGTAATTCGGGTCAAAGGCGGTATTCTTGGTCAGGTCGTCCTCATCGTTCCAGTACATATTGATGCCCGCCTTATTGTTGCGGGTATCGTAACCGGTCGGCGGTTGGCCGCGGTCGTTGGGTTTGTACGCCCACAGAATGGGGTTGATGCTTACAGCCTTGCCGCCATCCTCACCGCCATCCTTATAGGTGACCTGCTTGCCGTCGTAGAACAAGCCGCCGTGCATACCTACGCTGAAGGTTATATCCCCAGTGGGCACCTCGATGCCGCGCAGGGCTTTGCTGGTATCCTGGTTGCGCAGCTGCAGGGCCATGCCGTAACCGGCCACCATCCCGTACACAATGTTCGGATCGTCTTTGGCCTTGCGCTCATTGTACTCTTTCTCGGTGATCTCAACCTTCTGGTCAATGTCAAAGTAGCCAACGCGTTTTACATCGGGCTGGTTATCAATGGCAAGGTTGTAGGCCGCCTTGGCGGAAACAACCATCGGGTCAGCGTCCAGGCTGACCTTGTCCGTGCTGGTGTTGTATTCGTTTTGGTATTTGTTGTAGCTGCTGTTGTCGAACCATGCTTCGACAGTCGGTTTCAACGTTTCACCGTTGTGCATACCGCCCACCGTGATGGTAAACTGCTGGCTCGTTGTCGCGGTACCGTTTGCCTGAGCCATTGTCAGTACCAGGTCCTGATATCCCTCCAGCACCATGCTTTGGATGGTGGGGTCATAATAACTCAGCGAGCTGTTGAACGTGGCGCCAACACCCTTGATAGACACATCATCTTTTTCGCAGGGAACCTTGATGCGGATCCACAGGCGTTGGGTCGTGTTGGTAAGTTTCCCCCTTCATTTCGGCGCTCTTGATGACCAATTCAACGCCGTAGTATGCGGTGCTAAAGCTGCGGATCAGCCGGTTTGTACAGTTGCTGTCGTTACCGGCAGTCCATGCCAGCGGGGTATCGGGGCGCACATCCTCGGCTTCTCTTTCGTCGTTGTACTTCACGGTCAGGTATCTGCCGGTATTAGTGGCAGGAGTATTCTTTTCCTGATACTCCAAGGGGTAGACTTTGTCGGACTCAGTCACGCTTGCTACTCCTGCGACTGTGCCCTTTCCGTCCTTCACATCCTGTGCGGTGATAACACCGTCATTTTGATCGAAGGCATCGCCGTCTTTGTTGCCGGAGTCCTGCCGCGTCAGTTTCAGGCTTTCAACATACATATCGTTGCTGGCAATCCCGGTGCTTTCGCCGCCGTAATAGTCTGCAGTCAGCTTTACATCGTTGACATTGGACACTTCGGCGGTCAGGTATTTGCCGCCTTCCGCGCCGCCTTCCGCAGCGATCTTGTCGGACGTTTTGTTGTAGCCCTTGGTAAAGGGGTAGGGGTAGCGGTCATCGCGCCAGACATTGTACTTTTCGTTCTTCATGCCGGAGGCTGCGATCAGATTGACCACGCCGCTTTTGTTGGTGGCATCAATATCGCTGCCGGTGCCGCCGTCCTCGCGGGCAATGTTGCCATACAGGCTGCCGCCTTGGAAGTTGAAGGTACCGTTTGTGTGGCGCAAACCGCCGCCGGTGGCGGCCTCGTTTTTGGTGATGCTGCCGCCATTGACGGTAAATGTACCGCTATCCTGATAGATGCCGCCGCCTGCATTGGAGGCATTGTTGCCTGTGATGTCACCGTCGCGCATCAGCACAGAACCGCCGCTGCTCAAACGCCAGCCAGCGCCACTGTCTGCCGTGTTGCCGCTGATCTCGCCGCCGCGCATCAGCACGACGCCGCCATCCTGAGAAACGCCGCCGCCGGCATGATTTGCCTTATTTTGGGCGATTTTGCCGTCGGCAATGGTCATATTGCCTCTGTTGAGGTATACGCCGGCGCCGTAATCAGCGGTATTGCCGCTGATCTCGCCGCCTGTCATATTGAACTCGCCGTAATTGGCAATATAAACCGTGCCCAAGTTTTGGGTGGTGCAGTTCGTGACAGCGGCCTGCTCGGTCAGGGTATAGGTGCCTTTTTCCACATAAATGGCGCCGCCGCGTCCGGTTTCGTTGTAGGTTTTATTGATAAAGGTCTTGCAGGATTCGATCCTTGCATCGCCGTTCTGGGTAAAGGTGCCGTCGTTTACATAGACAGCGCCGCCCCAGGCAGCCTCGCAGCCGGTAATAACGGCACCCTTCCCCATGGTCAGGTCGGCACCGCCGGTTATATAGGCTGCACCGCCGTAGTGGGCGGCGCGGCTGCCGGTAAGGGTGGTACCGGTCAGGGTGACATTGGCATTGTTGCGCAGCAGCAGTGCGCCGCCGTCAGTAGCCGTGCCGCTGATGGTGCCGTTTTTGATAACAAGGGTGCTGTCCTCAATGGTCAGGGCCGAAGTACCGCCGATGCCCTTGATGCTCTTCCTGCCCAGATCCAGCGTGACATTGGTGCCTGCGCTGACCAGCGTGCTGGAGTTGGTATCCTTCAGCAGCGTTACGGTCAGTTGGGCGGCCGGGTCTGCGGCCAGTGCGGCACGGGCCGCATCCATGGCCTCTTGCAGGCTGTTATAAGTAACTGGCTCGCCGTCGTTGATTTTTAGGCTTGCCACATCTTCTTCTTCCTGCGGGGCGCTCAGGGTCAGGGGGTAGGTGCGCTGGATGATGTCATACTCCACAGCGCGGTCGGGCAGGGTCAGGCCGGTGTCCTCGTTCAGCCAGCGGCCATTCGCTGCAATGTCAGATGCCTTGGGCAGGTACAGCTCCGTGTGAGGTACAGCCTTGTAGGCATAGACATCCTGGCCCAGCTGTGCGCGGTTGTTGGTGATTTTTGTGCCGTCAACGTGTACCTTCATGGTGCAATAGTTGGCGCTGTAAGTATTGATATCCAGGCTGATGCCGCCGCCGTTGTTGGTGGCGGTGTTATCCTCGATCTTGCCGCCCTGAATCATCAGGCTTTGGTTGGTATTGCCATGCTCGCCGAAAACGCGGAGATAAGTCGCGCTATCGTTGTATTTATTCGGCAGATTAAAACGCGCCAAATACACACCGCCGCCATACTGGGCCTTGTTGCCGGTGATGGTGCAGTTTGTCAGGTTGGTGCGGGATGCGCCCGCTTTGGTATCATACGCTTCGGCATACACCGCGCCGCCGGTTTTGGCAGCCGTGTTGTTGCTTACCGTAGAATCCGTGAGGTTCAGCGTGCTGAGCACACTGCCGCGCACAGCACCGCCGCTTTCGGTGGTGTTGGTGTTGTTGCTGATGGTGCAGCCTTCGACATTCAGCGTCTCGCGGTAACAATCGCGCCTGCCGACATTGATAGCTGCATTGCGGCTGGTGTTGCCGGTGACGGTGCAGTTCTCCATGGTCAGGGTACACTCGGTCTTCGGGCCGTAGCCAACCAGTTCCGACGGGCTGAGCAGCCGGATGGTACCGTTGCCGCCTTGGTTGTTGCTGATCTTGCAGCCCGTCATGGTGACATTGGACTTATAAATGTACAAGGCGCCGGCATCGCCATTGGTACTGGTGCTGACATTGCCGCTGATTGTGCACTCAGTCATGGTGGTGTTGCACTGGCCGCTTTGCAGCAGGTAGCCTTCGTTGGCGTTAGTGTTACCGCTGTACAGATAGACCGGCGCACCATAACACTGGGTGTTGTCCAGCACCTTGACATTGGTCAGCGTATGTTGGACCGGCTGATAGTTGCCATCTGTGTCTTTCAGGGCACCGCCGTACAGCTGGATCATGTGGGCCTGACCCTTGGTATTTTGGATGGTAACTTTCTCCATGGTAAGGTTATTGCGCCAATCCAGATACACCACCGAGCCGTCACGGTGGGAGATGTTCTCGCCATCAAACGTTACATTGCTGACGGTAATTTGGCTGTCAGGGGCACTGTTGCCGCCAAAGCGCAGGTCGTAAGATTTACCGCTGTTTCCGGTAAAGGTGCAATGGTCGATCATCACGGTACGATCCGGGATACTTGCATTGCCGCCGCCCACATACACGCCGACGGTGCCGGTATCTGCCGTATTTCCCTCAAACTTGGCATAGCGCAGGGTATAGTTGCGGCCAAAGTTCATGTAGACAGTACCGTTGACTTCGCTGTAGTTGTTTACGCCGACGTGGTTGCCCTTAAAGAGGGTATAGTCGGCATCTTTTTCGGGCTTCTGTTCGTCCTCGTAAATGCTGTACAGGCTAGTGCGGACGGTAGAGCCGTCGCCCTGCATATAGATAGCGCTGCCGCTGTTGAAGGACTCGTTCTCAATAAACTGATTGCCCGCGCCCAAGGTGACTGCACCGCGGGTAACATAGACAGCGCCGCCGCTGCCCAGCGGGGTAGTGTTTTTGGTGAAGATATTGCCTTCAAACAGGGTGACAACAGCTTCGGAATCGTTGGCATCCAACATCAGGGCACCGCCGTTGCCGCCGACTGTGCTGTTTTCGGTAAAGGTGTTGCCGTGCAGCACGGCGTTGTACTTTTCCTCCACCTTGCTGTCACTTTGATACAGGTACAGGTAGAGTGCGCCGCCATAATAGCTGGAGCCATACGTCACCTTGTTGTTCGTAAATTTGTTGTTTGTCAGCGTGGCATTGCGTACACTCAGGGAGGCCGCGCCGCCGTAATGGCTTGTATTGTCCGTAAAGGTGCAGCCCGTCAGCGTAGCGGTGGCCTGTGCGTTGCCCATATACACAGCGCCGCCGTAGCCGGTGGTCGAGTTGTTGGAGAAGATGCAACTATCGGCTTCCAGCTTGCCGCCGCTGCTAAAGCTGATGGCTGCACCGCGGGAGATTTCCGGCCAGCCGCTCGAATTGCTGCTGTTGGTATTCTCAGTAAAAGTAACGCCGTTTGCCGTGACATAGCCGTTGTTTTCCACATAAACGGCGTGGGAAACAAAGCCGGTCAGGGTCAAGGATCCCTGCAGCTTTACGGTAGGTTTTTCAGTTGCCGTGTTCTGGGATTTTACCCAAATGCCGGTCGCATTTTGGTTGTTGCCAGTAAGTACGCCGCCCGTGCTGCCCTGCTTGTAGTCATGCTCACCCTTATCATCGGTCAAGATAAAGCAGCCGCCAGCCTTATTCATACCGTCGTTTACGGTGATTTGGCTTGTCAGGGTATAGCCGTTCAGGTTCAGGGTGACTTCTTTCGTCAGCGGCGTAACGGTCAAGTTTTCCGTCTGGTCGCGCAGCAGGACAATGGTCTGGTCGCCTTCGCCCTCTTTCGCGGCGCTGAACGCCTGAGAGATGCTGTGGTAGAAGCTTTCGCCAATACGTGCCGCATACAGCGCGGGGGCGACGCCGTTTTTGGTCAGGATGTAGCAATCCTGAGCGGCGGCGGCCTCTTGGAGGTGGGTGGCTTGGCCATTAGATTCCTGATTTTTCAGCCAGACAAGGTTTTCGCTATCGGTTACAGGATCCAGATACAGGCTGCTTACATCGCACAGGTCAACACTGCCGGGTTGGGTAAACATCACATCGCCCGCAGTGGCGCCGCCGTACAGCAGGCCGCCCGCCGCCACCGTCAGGGCGCTGCCCTCCCCTGCCAGCAGCAGGTTGCTGCCCATGTCGGCAGTGTTGTTCATCACAACGCCATGGGTAGTATCGGTGCCGCTGATGGTAATATTGGTTTTGCCACCGCAGTACACAGCACCGCCGTTGACGGCCTTATTGCCGCTGATCTCGCCGCCGCTGATGGTCAGTGTATTGGCAGCTTTACCATCCTTAGCGCCGCCCATGCGGATAACACCGCCGTCTGCCGTGGCGGTATTCTCCTTAAAAGTACCGCCCGCAACCGTTACCGTGTTGCTGTAAGTATTATTCTCGGAAACATTGGTGTCAATAACGCCGCCGTAAACGGCCTTATTGTTGTGGAAATCACCGCCGTTGATGGTTATGGTGTTGCCTGTCGTGTTGGTGGCGATAACACCGCCCTTGTTGGTGGCCGTATTGTTGTAGAATTCGCCGCCGTTGATGATCAGTGTATTGTTAGAATTCATATACACAGCGGGGCCATATTGAGCGGTCAAGTTATAGAATTTTCCGTCCTCAATGGTAACGGTGTTGTGCTGGCCATCCACAGACAACGCATGGGAATTGTAGCCAGTACCCGTAGTGCTGTCGCGGAAGGTACTGTTTTTGACGGTGATGGTGCTCTTATCACCAACCCGGATGCCGTAGTAATAATACTTTTCAAAAGTTGCGCCGTCTGCCGTAACACTGGTATAATTGCTGCCTGTCACCGCATGCAGGAAGTTGGAAAGCGCAACGTTTTTCAACACCAAGGTGTTCGGCGCATCCTGAGCGTGGCCAATGCCCATCACAATACCGTCACCCGTGCCCGTAAACAGGCCCGCGGTGCTGTTCTCTTTCGCGTCGGCCTTGGCTTCATCGGTCAGGGTAAAAGCGTTGTTATTTGCTGCATTGTCCAGCTTGATGCTGCCCGTCAGGGTGTAGCGGTTCAGGTTCAGGGTAATAGCGCCATTCTCGGTATTGGCGGTGACTTTCTCTTTCACATCGGCCAACAGGTCAATGGTGCTGCCGTTGCCGCGGGTTTGCGCCTCATTGATGGCTGCCTGCAGGGTTGCGAATTTTTCTTCGCCAAAGCCAAGCAGCCCGCCGTTCAGCCGCGCCACATAGCGTGTGTCGCCCAGCAGGTTATAGTAATGGTCCTTGCTGCTGCCTTCCTCGTTGGTGACGGCTTCGGTCAGGTTCTCGGTGTCATCCATACGCCAAGCGGTGTACTCCCCTTGCAACTCCTTGGCCTTGGCAAGGGTGACTTTACGGGCTTTGGCGCAGACATATACATCGCCGGTGCCGATATTGCCCTCCACTTGGGTGGTTTTTTCCATGGCGAAGCCGGCGTAGCTTTGCACAAAAGCTACGCCACCCCGCTGTGCGGTATTGTGGCTGATGGTGCAGTCCTCGGTGGTTACACGGTTGTCGCGGTAGGTGTTATCTTTCCATGTTTCACCCCACTCGTAGCCGACATAGATCGCGCCGCCATCATTGCCTGCAGTGTTGCCGTCAATAACAGCGCCGCCATCGACCGACACATGGCTGCGCCGCACAAACAGTGCGCCGCCGTTGGTGCCCGCCGTATTGTTGGTCATGCTTCCGCCGTGGATTTCCCCCTCCCAGTTGGAGTGGATGTACAGCGCACCGCCCTGAGTACCGGCATGGTTGTCGTCAAACGTGTTATTGTTCAGCGTAAGGTTGCCGACCAAATCTTGATAGCGGCTGCTGTCACGCACATCGCCCGCCGTGGCGATAACGCCGCCGTTGGTACCGGCGCTGTTGCCCGTAAAGCTGCAGTTTTCTACCGTGATATTTTCCGGATCGGGGTATGCCGTCGATGTACCGTTAATGGTGACATACTGCAGCACACCGTCCGCATACAGCACGCCGCCGCTGCCGGTGGTGCTGTTGTTGGTAAAGGTGCTGTTCGTCAGCTTGACGGTATCGCAGGCACCGGCATAGATGACGCCGCCTACATGACCGGTACTGTTGCCGCAGCTGTTGTTTTCAAACGTGGCATACTCGACGTTCAAATCCACACGGTTCCCCATGCGCAGTGCACCGCCGTGGCCGGAGGTTGCCTTGTTGCCGGTAAAAGTGACGGGGTTTTCTTTCGTGCCCAAGATTTGCACGACATTGTGGTAATATTTCAGATTGCCGTCGTCATCGGTATAGCTGGTGCCGTTGGTTTCCATGTAGATAGCGCCGCCGCCTGTGGTAGCAAGGTTGTCAGTAAAGGTGCAGCCCTCGTGCACGGTCAGGGTGGCGTAATAGGGCTTGATGTTGTAGCGGCCGGACATACACACCGCGCCGCCATAGGCCGCATTGTTGCCGGTAAAGTCACTGTCCCACACTTCCACCGTGCTGCCGTAGCTGTACAGCGCACCGCCGCTGCCGGTGGCCTTGTTTTCAGTAAATTGGCAGTTTTTAATTGCAAGCTGCGTACCATAGTCCCACTGCGTACAGATTGCGCCGCCGGTGCTGCCCTCGTTTTTCGTAAAGGCATCATTTTCCAGCTGCACATCGCCGCGGGTCACAAGGATAGCGCCGCCGCGGGCATCATTTTGGCGGGCGTTGCCGGCAATGTTGCCTTCAAAATTTGTATCCGTAACGGCCAGATTGTCGGTGTAGGAGGCATAAATCGCGCCGCCCCAGACATCCGCGTGGTTGCCGGTAAAGGTGTTGGCCTCGGTGGCATCAGGCTTGCCGTCTTGCCCCAATGCACCAAAGGTATGTACGTGGTCCTCAATACCAAGGTCGTTCTGCATATACACCGCACCGCCGCGGCAGGCCGAGGTATTCTTTGTAAAGGTGTTGGCGGTAAAGGTGCCTGCCGCACTGCTGTCCAGATAAACTGCGCCGCCGCCGCCCCAGGTCACCTTGCTGTTGTCTGCCGTGGTGCTGTTGTCGGCAAAGGTGTTGCCGTCCAGCGTGACCTGCATACGGATAGCGCGCGTGCCGTTGCCCTCTTTCCAAGCTGCCACTGCGCCGCCGGAGTAGGACGCGCTGTTATTGGTAAAGGTGCTGCCCTGAATACGCAGGCTGGCCGTGTGATTTGTGGTAAGGTTGCCGGAATGGTTCATCTGAAGCAGCACCGCGCCGCCGTAGCCGTTCAGGCCGTTGTCGTCGGTGGCGGTGTTGTCCTTAAAGGCAGAGTTGATGATACTGTAGTCGGGGGTCCGTTCCTCGCCCTCTTTTATCATATTGGGGTAATACACTGCGCCGCCGCAGATGGCACGGTTATTGGTAAAGGCGCAGGTATCCAGCTTGTTCTGCACAATGCCCGCATTAAAGGCGATCGCGCCGCCGCGCACCTGGGCGGTGTTATTCGCAAAGGTTGCGTACCGAATGGTGTTGTCTGCCAAACCGTTGAACTGTGCATCAAAGGCCAGCGCGCCGCCGTTGCCATCGGCAGTGTTGCCGGTAAACTTTGCGCCGTGCAGGTCGGCGTTTTCCTTGCTGCCGCTGAACACAACGGGGACCTGCACCTTGACAGTCTCGGTCTTGACTTGCAGGTCGTACTGGTTGGCGAGGTAGAGCGCGCCGCCGTCCATGGCGGAGTGGTTGCCTTCAAACACAACACCGTCCGCCAGAGTAAGGGCCACGCCGGTACCCAGGTAGACAGCGCCGCCATTGTCGGCAGAATCGTTTCCGGCAAAGGTTGCGCCGGTCAATGTAACAACAGCCGCATTGTGGGCATACAGCGCCGCGCCACTGCCGTTGGAAACGCAGTTTTCGATGCGGCTTGTGCCCAGCATGGTAAAGTATGTGTCCATGTCCGTGCTGTTGGCACCCTGAACCTTTTTGATTTTGTAGCCGGCATCGTCCTTGACAGGTGCACTATTGTCATCCAGCATGACATCAAAGCTGCCATCGCTGTTGATGGCGGCCGTGCCCTTAACATACACGCCCGCGCCGGGGCCTGCATAATGGAACCCGCTAATGGTGGTATTATCCAACGTCAGGTTGCCGCCCAGAGGCACCTGCGCACCACGGGTAGCGGTGCAGTTCTCCGCTGCCTTGATGGTGCCGTTTTGGATGGTGAGCTTGCCAAACACGGATACGCCGACTGCCGCATCATTGGGCACAGTCAGCGTAGAGCCGTTCATATTCAGGGTAATGGTTTTGCCGGTGTAGTCTACCTCGAATGTGCTGCCGTTCTCGTTGGTACCCAGAAGGGTGCCATCGGGGATGACCAGTGTGCCCGTGTAGGCGTGGTTAGGCTCAGCATCCACCGTTATATCTTTCGCGTCGGGATCCTTAAGCACTGCCGCGTTGACCAGCGCCTGCAGCGTGTCGGCCGAGTTTACGGTGATTTCATCCTCCAAGGCCATGGTTTCGTCACGGACTTCGGGGGCTATACTGTCTGCGTCCAAAGCCAGTTCCGAGACAGACAGCAACGCCATGCAGCTTTGCAGATCCGTCGGGGTGATGGTGAGGGTATCATCCTCGGCGGGTGTGTCCGCATCGGTGGTGGTGGCGCCATCCTCGGTGGGTGCGTCTGCATCGGCGGCGGGGGCATCATCCTCGGCAGGTGCGTCCGTGTCGGCGGCGGGGGCAGCATCCTCGGCAGGTGCGTCTGCATCGGCGGCGGTGGTATCATCCTCGGCAGGTGCGTCTGCATCGGCGGCGGGGGCAGCATCCCCGGCAGGTGCGTCCGCGTCGGCGGCGGGGGTATCATCCCCGGCAGGTGCGTCCGTGTCGGCGGCGGGGGCAGCATCCTCGGCAGGTGTGTCCGCGTCAGCGGTTTGGTTTGTATCCGCATTGAGGTCTGCGTCCCCTGCCGAGTTGCCGATGACGACATCCCCATCTGCTGTGATTATATCCCCTGCCGCAGTGGTACCGTCCGCAACGGACACCGTACTCTCGGCGTATACGGCCATAGGTTGAACAAAGGTACCGGCCACCATGCTGGCAGCCAACAGCCATGCCGCAATCCTTTGTGCACTTTTCTTCATACAAACCATTCCTCCATATCGTTTTTACTATGGGGTGATTTTTTAACATCCTTACACTTATTTATCTTTATATACAGCCCCGTTTGCCAACCATTTTACAGGTCAGGCATTTTACTCTAAATCAAATCTATTTTAACACATTGCCATGTTTTTGTCAACAGAAAGCAGTTCTGATTTTCACGACATTGCGATTGTTTTTTGATATTACAGGCAGGATCCGTTTTGGCAGAATCTCCTGTCAATAATATTTTTCCATCCTGACAACGAAAATTTTACGAAACTTACTGTTTTATAACGATTAAAGAGAGTACCCTTATTCTGTGATTGTTCCTCTTTAGAATTTGACAAACTGCCGCAGCAGATGAAATCCGAGAAGGACGTTGACTGTAAGCCATTCAAAAAACATCACATCGAGCAGCAGAGTTCATCGACGCAGCGCGTATAAAAGCCATTGAGGACAGCGTTGAACGATTCATCGATGTTCTGGGATCTTGGGCGTCGACAAAATAAGTGCAGCAAAGGACAAGAAGGATGGCCAAATCGGCCATCCTTCTTGTCCTTTACGCCTTATTCAAATTTGGTGCATTTATACGATTGATCATCCGCGTTGCTTACTGTGCCGGCGTTGTTAAGATTCGGAATTCAGCAACAGCACGCGCGCTACATCACTTTGCTATGAACAGCACCCCGAGCGTGCCCGGGCCGCAGTGGCTGGAAATCACGCCGCCGGCTCTTGTTTCAAGGATTTCACAGAATACATTAAGCTCTTTCAGATAAGAGCTCACTTCCCCCACTACCTCACGGCTGCAGCCGGAGTGGGTAATAAAGACCCTCTCCGGTCTGGCTGCCTTCAGGTCGGCTTCCATGTCCTTCACATAGGCCATAATCACATTGTCGATTTTCCCGCGGTACTTCTTTGTTGCCCGCATGGCGCCGTTTTCCACCACGATCTTGGGGTGCAGCCGCAGCGCACTGCCTGCCAAAGCGGCAACGGCATTGCATCGCCCGCCTCGCCACAGGTATACCAATGTATCAACGACAAAGCTTGCCCGCACCTTCGGGATGAGTTTCCTGACGGCAGCGGTGATCTCTGCCGCCGTATGCCCCTGCTCCGCCATGATGGCAGCTTCCAACACAAGAAGTCCGATCCCGGTAGAGAGATTCTCGGAGTCGATGATCGTGACCTGCGCGGCGGCATCCAGATCCTCGGCGGCAAGGCGCATGACATTGCCGGAGGTGGACATGCTGCCGGAGATCGAAAAGCAGATCACCTCACGGCCGGCCTCAACATACGGCTGCAGCAGCACTTTGGCATCCTCCAGAGACGGCGCAGAGGTTTTCGGCGTTGCCTTATTTGCATCCGCCCACGCAAAAATGCGATCGGGTGTGGTATCTTTGCCATCCCGGAACTCGTTTTCGCCCAGCAGGATATGCAGCGGCAGAATATCGATATCGTACTTTTCCGTCAGCTCCTGGAAAGATCGCAGGTACTGTCTGAGATGATTTTGACTTTTTGGCCGATTTTCATGGCGTAGCCCCTCCTCAATTTCTGTCACGCTGTCTGCGTGTCAAAACCGCATCTTCGCATCACAGAGAATACGGGGCGCTTTTCAGACAGCATACCTTTATTTTACTACCATTTTTTGAAATGACAAGAAAAATATCGCAGGCAGCCACGCAGCCAACGCACCCGCATACAGGTTTTACCAAGGGGTTCTATTGTCACAGGCAAAATGCAGCGTACAGCGGTATAATTTTTTTGTTATCCTCCATGCCGAAGTTTTTGGCGCTCAGCTTAACAGCGTAAGCCGGATGGTAGGTGTCCATGTACACCCGCAGGCTTTTGGCGCAAAGTCGTCCTATGTCCGACACATAGATCTTAAAAGCATCTATATCGCGGTAGCGGTGCTCAATGTGCTGCCAAATGCCATGATGGCAGATATTGTTCCGTATGGCACCGTGACGACAGGTGTCAACCAGGAGGGCATCTTCGGCGCAGCAAGGGGTATAATTCAAAATGGCGTTTTCACACTTTTACTTTTTGCGGCGCTTATAGTCCTCCTCAATATCTTTTTTCCATGCAGCACCTATGGGAGCAGCGCAGCGAAAGGCAGTGACTGCTTTGTTGAGACATTCGTAGTTGACCGCAGTACCTGCAGAATCGCAGCAGTAGTCTGCAGCATGGTCAGCATCGATACCTATATGCCGAGCGGTTTCAATGGCATCGATGTTGGCGCCGAGGAACAGAAATTCCCAACCATATCTTTCCTTCTCGGTTTCAATCATGGAACGCACCTTTTCAATGCTGTAGTGACGGCTTGCATTTTCCATCCCGTCAGTTGTGATAATAAGCATTGTGTGCTCAGGAACATCCTCGGGTCGGGCATATTTGTGGATGTTTGCAATGTGATGAATAGCACCACCGATGGCATCAAGTAAAGCAGTGCAGCCACAAACCTGATATTCTTTTTCGGTAAGAGCTGGTACATTTTCAAGCTTCAGCCGGTCGTGGATTACTTCAGAATAGCTGTCGAACAGTACCGTTGAAACAAAAGCCTCTCCGGGTTCTTTCTTCTGTTTGGCAATCATCGAGTTGAAACCGCCGATCGTATCGGCTTCCAACCCACTCATGGAGCCGCTGCGGTCGAGTATGAACACGAGTTCGGTCAGATCCTTTTTCATAATAAAACCTCCGATAAGTATAATAGGGATACTTGGAAAACATTTGCCTTCCTTGTATCCCTATTATACTTATCAGAAGAATGGATTTGGTCGCTTTGAAAGCGACATCATGCACCAATCAGCTGTTGGTCAAAAGCGAAGAGAGCTTCATTAATTTCGAATACGTTATAGTTTCCTTGCTGAATGAAATACTCTACGATCACATCTGCTTTGTTGGAACGAGACAATGCAAAACCAGCCTTTTCCAGCATTTCTTTGATTTCTGCCAATGGAAGTTCTAGTGCCAACGCAAATGCAAGAACGGTTGTTTTTCTGGGCTTATAGAATTTATCGTTGCGAATCTTAGAGAACAGCTTGCGGTCGATGTTTGCGTTCTTATAGCATTGGGAGTCTGTCATTCCCTTTTCGTCAATCTTGCGAAGAAGCATTTCAGAAAAGCTCTCATCCAATTGATTTACAGCCTCCTCAAGAGACGATGGTCCGGAAGGAGCAGGTATTCCGCAGATTGGGGTCTCTTCGAGGCCGAAAGATTCGCTCGCAGCAAAACTTTTTCGGCTCAGCTTGTAGAAGAGCTGGTCATCATGGATATCCACATAGTGGTCATCTATGTATTCAGCAATATCAGCGTACAGTTTGCTGCTTATTTGATATGCGCGCTTATCGAATACTACAATGTAGGCCTGCATATCGTTATTTTCCAAGAACGCAGTGATGGTATCTGTAGCGATTTTGAGAGCTTTGTCTTTTGGATAGCCGTATATGCCGGACGAAATCAAAGGAAAAGCAATCGACTCACAGCCATACTCTTTGGCAAGTTCTAAGGATCGCTGATAGCAGGAAATCAGCGCTTGTTCTTCCCCACTATGTCCGCCATTCCAGACTGGTCCCACTGCATGTATGATGTATTTGCAGGGCAGTCGATATCCTTTTGTGATTTTCGCATCACCAGTTTTGCATCCGTGCAGCGTGCGGCATTCGGCCAGAAGCTCTGGACCAGCAGCACGATGGATGCAACCATCGACTCCCCCACCACCAAGCAACGAACTATTGGCAGCATTTACGATGGCATCGACGGCCATCCTCGTTATATCGTTTCGAACAATTTGTAACGGCATGCGTTGTTGCACCTCCTCAGAAAACGGCACAAAGGTTGCTTGAACCTATTATATCACAGCTTGATAAAACAAAGTACTGATTTTGATAAGGAAGAATAAAAAGTTGTACCCGTATCCCCTGTATATTGCCAAGCGCAACCGCACCCTTGTCAGCAGTGCAAAGCCCCCGAAGGGGATAACCGGCGCGGAAGCGACGGTTAGCAAGCATTGCATGTGGGACCCATTTGTATCGTTCAGGGACACCCTGAAACCCATTTTTGACGACACTAAAAAGCAACGGCGGCCGATACATGGTATCGGCCGCCCATTTTTTTATCATTGCAAGGTGATGCGGATGACAGATCCGTACCGCTACCGGAAGCGCGGAGCTGCTGCATCAGGTTGGCGGGCGAACTCGGTTCACCCCTGCATATGCTGCGCTTAGCGGGATGCCAACACATCCCCGGCAACTGACGTATGCCCCCACGTCGCAGAATACTTTGCGGTCGCCCACATTTGACTGCACCCTCGGCGGTCCATTTGGCGCTCCGTTTCCGGCCTGACTCTCAGCATCACAGGCTCTCTGTACGGGCATAGTGCGCTGTTATCTCCGCTTCATCGGTTTAAATTGTTAAATTTGAGTATAATAAACTGCAAGCTTGCCTATTTGTCAAGTAGATTTTGCAATTTTCACATTTTCCGCAGATTTACAATTTCTTCTTTTCCAGTACAAGTGTCTTTTCTTGCCCATTCAGGGTGTATCGTATACAAATGTCGTGGTCAGCATCGACGCAGATATTTTCAGCGTGGGCGGATAGGTCGCGCAAGGCCGCGTATTGTTCGCGCATTTCGAGGGTGTAACGGCTGGGCATGTCGGACGTCAGCAAAATGCCGCTGAACAACGCGTTGACCGTGGCAAGCTGGTCCTTTTGCTGCGGGGTCAACTTGCAGTTTTCCTCCCGTAAAAAGAATACATCCGGATCGCTGCCGTAGGCGCGGCCATTGAGCTGGCGGCGGAAAACCGTGTTGCCGATGCTCTGCTTTGTGGACGCCCTCTCGCGGTGGAACAGCCGCATATACCACACGTCGTCCCAGTCCAGGCTCACGTCACAGCCGATGCGGCAGTAATCTACCACGCCGAACGCGGGCATGACCGGCACGCCGCAGCCTAAAATCAGCTTGTCGCCGCACCAGGTGCGCAGCAGCGCCATAGCCCGCTGCATCCGCGCGGCGCGGGATTCGCTTGCGCTGCCAAACGTCGCTGCACCGTACAAAAAGTCGAGCTTTACCAAATCAAAACCCCAGTCGTTCAACACCCGGTCAAACACAGTTTGCAGGTAGTCCAGCACTTCCGGGTTGTCGATGTCCAGTGCATAAAAGCTGCTCCAGTTGCTGCCGCAGCACCAGGGTTGGCCGTTCACTTGCAGCAGCCAGTCGGGATGATCGCGGTAAACGGCAGACTCTTTTTCGCAGACGAAGGGGGCCAGCCACAGTCCGGTCAGAAAGCCGCTCTCGTGCGCAGCGTCGGCCAGCGGGCGCAGCCCATGGGGGAATTTAGCGGGGTCGGTTTCGAGCCAATCGCCGACCTTTGCTTCCCAGCCATCGTCGATTTGAAAGAGGTCTCCGGGTTTGAACAGTGCCCTGCACCCCTGCAGGTCCTCCAAAATTGACGCTTCGTCAATGTTTTGGTAGCGGTTATACCAGCTGGAATACCCGGCCAGCTTTTTTGTAGTGCGCGGGCGGCAGCCGAGCGCCGCGAACCATGCGTCAAAGACCTCGTCCTCGCTACCCTCAGCAAAGAACAAATCGAATGCCGCAAACACGCTGCCGCCGTGGCACACCCCGGCGCAGTCCCGCTCGATGCGCAAGACAGCCGCCTTGGCGTCGTAGTAAAAAATCGTGTAGCCGGGCGTTTCGTCGAGGCTTGCCACAAGGCGGTAGCGTTCCCCACGGCGGAAATAGCAGTAGGAGAACCCGTGGCTCATACCTTTTCGTTTGCTGTAGCGCACAAAATGGTAGTCGCCGTAGCGGTCAAAGGCGTATTTGTCCAGCAGAAATTTCGGAATGTGGTCGGTGCCGCGCTGGCGGCCCCACTTGGGCAGTTCCGGGCATTCGGTCCAGGTCTGGTAGCCGTTCATGAAGATTTTTTCATTCTCGGCCATCGGCCAGGACAGCGTCGCCACAGCATTTTCCAGCGTTCCGGCAGGCAGGTCAGTGCGCAGATGCACAGCCCCCTGCCCTACCGAAATCAATGCTGTACCGTCATAGCTTCCCGCATCCGTGGCCGCGCGCCAATGCAGCTCCGTCATATCAGACACCCTCTTTTTTGCCGTGCAGCTGTGCGCTGATCTCGGCCGCGTGGTCGTCGCTCAGGGTGAATTTGCAGCGGAACAGCACCAGCGCCGCGACCAGAACGACCATCGGCAGCACAGTCATCATCAGGCGCAGGCCCAGCAGAGTCGAGGCGCTCTGCGCGGCCACGGGACCGGTCTCCTCGGTGTTGCCGACCAGGCCGATTAGGTCCAGGCCGATGCCAGTCAGGAACACCGCCACGCCGGACGCCGCCTTTACGACGAACGTCTGCATCGAGAAAATCACGCTCTCCTCGCGCCGGCCGGTCTTGAGCTGGCCGTAGTCGACACTGTTCGAGAGGAACAGCGTCGTCAGCACACTGAGCATACCGTTACACGCGAACACCACAACGCCTGGCACGCACAGCAACACCAGATTCCCCGAGAAGCCGGTCAGGCAGAGCACAAGCAGCACACCGTAGCCGCCCAGCGCCAGCGCCAGACTTAACGTAAACACGCCGGTATTGCTTAATTTTTTGCGCACGAGCGGGTAAAGGATCATCATGCCCAGAATCTGCGCCGCGCCGCCGATGGTGGAAAACAGCGTGTAGCTGGCTTTCCAGCCCGCTCCACCAAAGTCATATTTAAAGAAGTAGATGATGAAGTTGGACGTGAGGTACAGCGCTGAGTTAATGAGGACGATGCTGCCCACGACGACGAGCGCCTGATCGTTTGCAAACAGCGCCTTGAACATCTCACCGACGGTGGCGGTTTTCATCTCGCCGCCGCTCGTCTCTTTGACACTAGCGCAGCAGAGAATTTCCGTTACAACGAAGATTACGGCCACAATCAGCGCCACCCCGCGGAAGCCAGTGCGCTCACTGTCGCCGCCCAAAGCGCCGACGAGCAGCATCGTGAACATCGCAATCAGCGCCGAACCGACACCCGCGCAGGTGCGGCCGACGACTGAAAGATTCTCACGGTCTGCGGGGGTTCGGGTCACGGCGGGGATCATTGACCAATAAGGAATGTCCATCATCGTGTAGGTGACGCCCCACAGAATATAAATGACGCTGAAATAGACCATCATCCCGGCTTCGGCCAGCGCGGGCGCGGCAAACAGCGCGTAGAGAACCGCGGCGTTGAGCACGGTGCCCGAAAAGATCCACGGCCGGAACCGCCCCCACCGCGTGCGGGTCTTGGCGACCAACACACCCATGAACGGGTCGTTGAAGGCGTCGAACACGCGGGCAATCATCAGAATCAGGCCGACGAACGTGGCCGAAAGCCCCAGCACATCCTGATAATAGTACATAACATAGGATGCCGACAGAGCGTAGACCATATCCTTGCCCACCGCGCCGATACCAAACGCGGCCTTTTGCTTTGTTGTCAGTTCCATGCTGTATTCTCCTCGATTTTTTACACTCTGCGTAGGTAAGTGGAATGGAATTCTGCAACACAACACTTTTGCAAACGGTCCAGCCGTTTTGCTGCAAAAATGCCAGATACGCAACACTCGTCCACCTGCTGTGCAGCGGAAAGCCTGCAATTTTCAGCGCAAGGGCCTGAAGCCTTCCCCAAGGGGAATTCTCTGCATGGGTAAAGGTCGGCGCAATCAGCATGCCATCGTTTTTAAGCACACGGCGAAGCTCGGTGAGGGCTCTCTCAGGATGCGGTACAATGTGTAGCGCAGATGGAACATATCCTGCACGGAAAAATACAGCTTGGAGGAAAAATTACCCCGCTTTGCCTGCGCAATCATCGCTGCGGAGGAGTCGGTAGCCTCAATGTGATCAGCAGAACGCAGGAGATGCTTTGCCACCTGCCCTGTACCGGTGGCTACCTCCAAAACGGTTTTGTGCCACACAGCAGGGCGAAGCAATGCATATAATTGATCATAGGCTATTGCGTTCTTGCGCATAAAGCGGTCATAGCCTGCTGCATTTCTGTCCCAAAAATTCTTTTTCGTAATGCTCAACTCCTTGGTTTACATCAACTAACTGCTGCTTATTTGAAAAGCTGCACGGCGGCAGCATGGCAGCTTGCACATGCGAGTTAGAAGAACCTAACCGATGGATCGTAAAAAAGCTGCACGCAGCCAAAACGGCGCACCAGCAACAATTCTACGATATTTCAGTCATATAATAGTAGTCTGGCACCCAAATGTCAATAGGGTGCTACAGGTGCTTTTGTGCGTTTGAATTTCTACAAAATACTATAGCGGGCAGTGCGCTTTACACTGCCCGCTATTGAGAAAAGCTTCCTTTAGCCGTTTTCGTCCTTGGGAATGGCCAGATTCAAGAGGATGGCAACGAGTG
>ENA-UOJM01000250-UOJM01000250.1-human-gut-metagenome-genome-assembly--contig:-P116-NODE-250-length-82320-cov-28.001301_pt1 | contig 82320 bp, 88 predicted proteins | sample MGYA00242349_ERZ723896 | MGnify/ENA metagenome assembly ERZ723896 | reverse complement strand
TATGAGCGATTACCCAATGCTCATTTCCAATAAATTACACTCTTTTCGTAACTTCTTCGGGCAAAATACAAAAAAGAAGATTTACCGCTGGAACAGATAAACTATGAGTATGTGGATGGATTATATACATTTTTGCAAACTGCTCATAATTGCCATCACAACGGGGCAATTACTATTATGCGATGTTTACGCACTTTTATGCTATTTTGCATCAGAAATGAATGGATAGAAAAAACTCCATTCCAGCATTTTAAACTCCATGAAGAGAAGAATAAGGAGAAGGCTCACTTAACGAAGGATGAATTAGACACTATTATCCGTAAGCCATTAAATAATACCCGTTTGGAACGAGTAAGGGATGTGTTTGCTTTTTGTTGTTTAACAGGTTTGGCATTCAGTGATGCGGCAAATTTACGCACGGAGCACCTTTCATCGGATGACAAAGGCGTATGGTGGATACATAAACCCCGTGAAAAGACCTCGATCATGAGCCAGATACCGTTACTACCCTATTCGCTAAAAATCTTGGAAAAATATAAAAGTGATCGTACAACTAAGGTAAATGGCAAACTCCTACCGGTATTGAGTAACCAATGTATGAACGCCTATTTGAAGGAGCTGGCAGGAATCTGCAATATCGACAAGACGCTGACAACACACGTCGCCCGGCACACGTTCGCCTGTCTTGCCGTAGAGTATGGGATGCCTATTGATGTTTTGGCAAAAATTCTCGGTCATACTGACCCAAATATGACACGCCACTACGCTAAATTTTCCGAGGATTTGATTGGTCGGGAAATGATGAAAATCGGTGATATTATCATCAAAACTACATAATTATCCTCGGAACCCCGGAGAGGAGGCGCAGCCGACCGTCCGGACATATCTTTCCCGACGGCAACCGAGATATAGCTATTAAATCAAGATAGAAGTATTTGTCTCATGTCTCAAAGGGATTAAAAGTTGTAAGAATAATGGAAATATTATCTATATTATTATTTTGGAATATTTAGGTGTCTATATAGAGACAATATTAAAACCTTAAACTTATGAATGAGTTGATTTCCATAGTATCTCAGTTTGCTCTTGAGGGGCAAGTTATATCCATTGATTCTTTGGGCTTCCGGGATTTTGGGTCAGATAATGAAACATCCATTTCAGACCGTACCGGGGAAATTCCCAGACGACCATAGTTCCGGCAGAGGTCTCGGCAATGCCCAGCATGCAAGGTACTACGTTGCAATGCGATGGTTCAAAACCACATTCATAATAGGTATAAATACCTCGGTTATAACGGTCCTGCGTGCTCCGCCGCAGGACCAAAGGAATATCGATCATAAGTATATAAGTTTAGACATTCGTCAAGCATTTGATACTTCTCTTCGGAAGGTTGTCCGTGATACGGTTTCCGTCTGCGGCCGAGTAAATCATAACGGTAGGATCTCCGTTATTGTTTTCTATGTCCAGTGGATACTCTGTTCCGGGAATTTGATAAGCAGCGTCTTCTTGATATGTCGGATCGTTTGACAGTTCGTCGAGTTGGCCGTCAGCACACAGGTCCTTGATCTTCTGGACTGCCGTTTCAAGATTCTCGGCTTCAATACTAAAATACCGGCAATCTATGACAGTAATTTTTTGGTTCCGATAAAATTCATAGCGTTTCATTACGTGATTATTTGAGGTTAATATTTCGATACTTCCAGGCTTTTTTCGTCATACTCATCGAGAAGCCCGCCTCATGGGGCCGCTTCAGTTCCGAAGCATTACTCTCATTGGATAAGAATCGGCAGGATTCAGCTTCCCGCAGGTAGTTGTTCAACGCAGGGGTAAGAATCGTACACTCGGCATCGGGTTGTCCGAGAAAACATTTCACCTTTACCGATGCCTCCACGTCGTCCCGGGCGTAGGTCTTGAAGCGGTAGTCATAGCCTGCTACCGCAATTTCGAATTTTCGGATTTTCATCTTCGAAATGAATTTTGGTTTGACATACGGCCGGCGAATACCCACTATGAAAGCGAGAAGCCGGCTTCGGGGAAGAAAATTCAGCGGCAGGGGCAGCCCGCAGTCGGTCTTTTTCGCGCGATACGACCCGAAGGGTGGAGATCGTGCGAAAAAGCCGAAAAGGGCGTAAGCCCCTGACGCTATCTTGCCCCGGAGACGGCGATCACAAAGGAAAATAGAATCTATTTCCCAACGGCATGTCAAAATAAAAGGCTGCCTGAAACGCATCGGGCAGCCTTGAAAAAAAGTCGGATTTACTGCAAATTATGCCGTTTAGCAGTCAGCGGATTACAAAACGTGCGATCGTAGAAAGGATACACTGTATTTTACGACGCTGTAGACGTTCCGTAAGAGCGATCAGGTCAGCAATTAATACTTTTTCTGATAAACGTTCCGGGGATGTTCTATATTTGGGCTGGATGGAGATTCTTATTCAATAAATCGTTTAAAGCAGATTCAGGATAAAGGAATGTCCGACCGCTAACCTCTATATATGTTATATGGCCGGTATCGCGGAATGTCTGTAATGTGCGTGAAGAGATTTGTAACAATTCACAAACTTCCTCCCCAGATAAATATCGTTCGTCGCAGATAGAAGGCTTAAATTTCTGCATTGATATACGGATTGCCTTTTCTATCTGAGCAATGTAATCATATATCCTTTTGACTTCCTCTTTTTCGGTCGTTAAATAATCTGATGACATACTATCCATCTTTTTTCAAAGTTTTAGATTCTAAGAATCGCGCTACATCGTTCTTCGGATAATAATATTTTCCGCCTAACGACGAAAAAGGTATAAGCCCTTTTACTCGATAGCTTCTCAAGGTGCGTTTTGTTATCCCAAACGCATTACAGACTTGATGGCCGTCCAGCCAATACTCGGACGCCTTCGGTTCGAATTTTTGTTCTGCTTGTCGAGCTTGAGCTGCTAACATCTTAATAGATTGGGTAATCCTCCTTCATACCCTTTCATCAATACATACTATTCCCATATAAGATTCATTTTGAGGTTTATATTTTGTGTATACGAGAAAAACATTTCACGCATAAGCACTTCCTTTAACGATGTCTTCGGTTCCGAACTTTGGGAGAAAATGAATCATCGTTCTGTTGCACTTGGTTTTGAAGAACTGGTTGTCCCCGGCCCCGGATACTGATGCCCGTATCATTGATAATCCGGGTAGCCATTGTTTTCAATTTATCGAGGATACCCGCCCCTCCTTTTACAAACATCATTTCCCTGATTGTACGGCAGAATTCTTCATTTTCCACAGGAAAAGACGAACATAAAAGTACCTCTAACCGACCTCTTGGAGCGTAACCGGTTCGTTCGATTGAAAGGACTGTTGCTAATAGGTTATTCGGACTCGCGCCGTAATTCATAAAATTTGTCCAGTAGCTTTCCGCTGTCGGTAGAAGATGATTTGTTATCACATTGCATCGAATGTAGTTATCCGGATTGATACGTGTTTCCGGGAAAGAAATACTGTCCATAGATATTTGGGGTTCAAAAATGTTCACCTCCTTCGGAATATCGTTTTTGTGCAACCATACCGTCGAACGTGTCAATTTATCTATTTCAAACCGGGGATCGAAATAATTACTTTCAAGAAACTGAATGAATTTTTTCATCGCTGTCCTCCCGGCATCGGTCTTGTTAAATAGCCAATCTCCTTTAGGCGTTTGGGCAAGGAAATGCTCCGAATACCCGTTTTGTCTGACCACCTCCTCCACAAAGTTTTGATCGTTCAGATCACAGCCGCACAAACATCCGGGAACAGCGTTTTTGGGAGTGGTCAGCGTACTGTATTCACGGAGTTTTTCATCCGGCATATTCCGGATAAGTTTGTCAATAAAACTCGTTACAATAGAGAGAGAAAACGAAAAAAGTCCTTTGTCATTGGACTCCGGTGTATTTTCTAATACTCTCCAGACTTCGTTAAAATTGCCAATTTCAATTTTCGGGACATGTTCCCTGTCTATAAAATCTGCTCGTCCAATTATATACGATGGCGCCTCCATTGATGAATGAATCAAGCTGAATACCGTCTCATCCCGGCAGAACTTCTCGAACATACCGGGAGCATTGTCAATTATTCTTATATGTATGGGATAACCGACTTCATCCATGAGTACGCAAAGGCTACTGCCGGTCGATAGTTTTTTTTGTTCTGCCATAAGTGAATATTTTTAAAAGTGTATGCCTTTTGATGTTCGCGGATAAAAGAAATCGTCGGTCTGGTCGGCTCTATCCGTTTTATCCAAGTGTGGCGTTTGTTTCCGCCCCCGGATGTTGAATCCGTCTTCTGTGATGATCCGGGTCGCCATTTCGCTCAGCTTATGTTTGTATTCCGGAGAATGTTTCAAATAATCCCCGCCTTCAGTCGTTTCGTGGCGTTTGAAGAGTAACTGACGTAACTCGCGGTGTTTTCTGGAATAATCACCCCTTAAAAACAGTTCCACACAACTGTTTGGTGCGGCTCCGTCCCGCTCAAAGAAAAGGAGGGCTGCAATATCGCTGCTCATACTGGGGTCGATATTTTCAATATCTCGTTCGACAAATTTTTGCCAATAGATTTCCGGGGTTGGCGATATGTCGATAACATGAGTATATTCGCGGATAAAATAATCGTTCGCGTCAATTTTATTTCTCTGGAAGATATTATTTCCGGGCATCAGCGGTGGGTTGAATTTGTCGAATTCGACAGGTAGTTGTGATTCGCGGAAATAGACGGCACTGTGGTTATAATGATCGAAATTCAATCGGGGGTCGAAAAAATACTTGTCGAGTTGGGATAAAAACTTCCCCATTTCATTCCGATCATCACCAGAACGAAAGAGCCAGTTTCCGCGGGGTGTTTCTACAAGTTGCCCTTCTACATAGCCATTCTTGTAGAGTGCTTCCCATACGACCGATATATACTTCAGACTTAACTTTTGAAGGATTTCGGCATCATTACCCCCTCTATCAGCTACTTGAGAACTGAATATCAGGTCATCCTTGGGGGTTTTACATAAGAAATCATCAATATATCCTTTTAGGGGTTCACTATTCGAATCTGAAATCAGGTTTTTATTATTCTTCTCATGTTGGACAATATATGAGGTATATCCATAATCTTCGGAATATGTATTCGGCACATCCGAAGATTTTATAAATCCATATTTTTCAACTGTGGAATTAAGGGCGGTTTGGGTTTGTTTGAGTAGTGCAAATGCGGCATAGTCGCGGCACAAGTCACGATATTCTGTTGGATCATTTCCAATAACACGTATGTGCATCGGCTTCCCTTCTCCGTCTCGGAGTAAGCAAAGCATTGCTTCGGGGGATCGTTCGTTTTTTTTAGTATCCATTGTTTTTCAAAGTGGATTAAATATGCACACCTCCGCGCATCTTCGGCTGGAAAGAATCGGTTGGCTGCTGTGTTGATTGTACGGATAACTGATGCGGCTGTTCGCGGCCACGTATGACAAATCCATTTTCCGCGATAATTTGCGTTGCCATTGTTTTCAGTTTCTCCAAATTGTCAGGTTCATCTTTGACATTGCGCATATAGGTAATCTCCGCACAGAATTCGCTGTATTTCTCTGCAAATTCCGATCTGAGAAACAGGTTCAGACAGTCTTCCGGTGCGTCACCATTCTGTTCAATAAATAGGAGTGTTGCAATATTATTGCTTACGCTGGGAACGGCGACTTCGCTCCAGTTTTTTATAAAAGCCAGCCAATAGTTTTCAGGAGTAGGTTGAAAGTTATATTCAGTTATATGTTCCCGAATAAAATAGTCTTGGGGGTTTATCTCGCTTTTCGGAAACAGTTCCGCAGATAAAACAGCTCCCGGCACAAAATGATTGAGGTTCTCTGGCTGATGTGAGCTATGTATCCATGCAGAAAATTGGGTTATTTTATCAATATTCAGTCGAGGGTCAAAGAAATAGTTATCGAGAAAATTACTGAATCGTATCATTTCCTTATAGCCGGCAGTCGTATTGTCGAACAACCAGCCTCCTTTAGGTGTCTCGATTAAGTTATGTTCTCGATAATCGTTGAATTTCAAGACATCCCATGTAAGTTGATGATTTTCGACACAGCAGTTCTCAACATAATCAATATTTTGAGTACCGGCACTGCTAATCCCATAGTGGTTCCAAAGGTATTTCTGCGGTACAGCTCGAATGAGTTCGTCAATATAATCCCGTAAAGGTGAAGTATAAAAATACTTCACGCCGTTCTCTTTTGAAATTGACTTACCAAGTAATTTATCAAGATCGTTTTTAGATATAACAGGCTCTTTGTACGGAATGAACTTTCCATTAATTATATTGAACCGATGGATTTTATATGCTAAGACCTCAGTTGAGTGTTTCAGCAGAGCATTGGCTGCCTCGTCCCTGCATAGGTCGTGAAACTGCACCGAACTGTTCCCGATAATTTGCATGTGCAGCGGTTTTCCCATACCGTCTACAAGAATACAGAGGGCGGAACCGGAAGATTGTATATCCGCATTATTTTTCATACCGGGTCATGGATCAGTTATTACTTTGATTGTCCCAGTCAGGTACGGCAACGGTGTCGATTACAACACCGGGGCATTGGATTTCTTCGACGGTTTCCACTTCGGCCAGCGTGCATCTGGTCAGTCCGAGCAGGGCCAGCAGGATTATCAGAATGCTTACTATTTTTTTCATAACAATTAATCTTTTAGTAATTCGGTAATTTCAGGGTCGAGGTTTGCCCGGAACTGCATACGTTCATCCAAAGCACAGGCTTTCAAAAAATGGTCGCGCCCCTCGGCTTTACGGCCCAGGCGAGAGCAAGCAACAGCTTTTAGATATTCGGTTATCGCAGACTGCTCAAGCCGACCAAGGATTTCCAATGCTTGCGTATCATGCCCCAAAGAAAGGAGTGTTACAGCAGTATTTCTGTCGTGATAATCATGCAGGATGTAAAGCGCCTTTGCATATTTCCTTTTTTTTAGCAAATCTACACCTCGCATATAGGCGGTATCGACCTCGCGGGTGTGAATGGTGTCCTTTATCATTCCCTGACGGCGCAAGTCGTAACGCAAGGTAACGGCCCGCAGCCACGGATATATGTTTTCTCTGATACCCTGATAGTCCGCTGGGTATCGTTCACGTATCAGTCGTTCACGTCGGTCGGGGGCTTTCTCAGTAGCGATTAACTTCAGTATTTCCGCGCGGTGCTGGAGGCTTTCGTCACCACGGATGCGGGCCGCCAGTTCGGGCCAGTCCTCGGCCACCCACCGCACCCGAACGAGCGTATCGACTTCGGGGCCGATGCGCTCCTGCAGGTAGCGTTTGAGGGCATGGGCGCGGCCTTGTGCCAATGTGCGGTTACGGGAAAAACTGCCCTCCGGGGATGCCGTGGCCGTCAGGACGACGCTATCGACGAAAAATTCCTGCTGGGCGATCAGTTCGGCCATGCGCGCCTGAATCTTGCCGAGCTGCGCGGCGTTTCTGCCGAGGGTGTCGAGTACACGGGTGTCGTTCACCAAAAACTGAATGTAGTTGCGGTCCTGCACGGTGGCGTATTTGCTTATGACCTTAATTTTGTAGTGCGTAGTAGTATCAACAAACGACAACATGGAGGATACCAGATAAGTCAGTGTGTCCGTCGATGGGAGGCTATAAGAACTTTCATCCAATCCCGTGACCTTGCCTTGCAGTGTTATCAGCATTTTCTTAGAGGTTTCGTCCGTAGCAACATTTTGCGAATAATAATAGGATATGCGGCTGCGGTTCTCAAAAACGGAGTCAATGCGGACATCTTCGGGATACGGAAATTTTACAAACCGCTGAAAAGCCCGTTCAGCTTGTATGTTATCGGGATTGAACCGCCATAAATAGGTCGCATATTGCCAATAATCCCGTTCCTGGACTTTATCGAACAGGCCGCCCCGGATAGTCAGGTCTTGGAGTGGTTCGGGCTGGTTGTTCTTATGAATAAACGGGGTAATAACGACACTTCGGCTGCGTCCTAACATTTGTTTGGGCAGGGTAACAACAAAATCAATCGTTACTTTCCCGTTTCGCTCGGGTAGAGAGCGTGTCCGGGATACGATTGTAACCTGCTCGATGTCCACGGACATAACACGTTCGCCACCAGTCAATGTATCAGCAGGGACCAGAAAAAAAGAATTACTGTCACGCTGTAATTTCACTACTTGAGGTCTGCCGTCGTGTTCATATTCCAGACGTTCGGACGTTGTAAGCTGTGCAATACTTGCCGTTGTATGCTTACGCTCCAGACGGCCCGTTATCGAGCAGCCACATAAGAGGGCTATGCAGCAGATTCCGGTTGCTATACTGTTTCTGTTCATTCTATTGTAGTTTGTATTCGACCATCCCATTCAACGATACCGGGGTGTCGGATTCCATTGTGTACGAAATAATGGAAACGTCATATCGGCCTTGCAGGTCGAGATACACATAGCCTGTTCCCCGCGAGCGCTCGGCTTCGAAAAACACGTCGAACGTATAATCCTGCGTTTTTGTATATCCGCCCGAATAGACGATCTTCACGGTTGCCGTTACGGTAATCTTCAAATCTTCGCTGACGGGATAGGAAGATTCCATGACAATATCGAGCGCCCCGGTCATAAGCCTGTAATCGAGTGTGAAATCCGCTATGGTTTTCACTCCTTTGACCGAGGATTCGAAAGAAGTACTGTTCCCCTGCTCGTCGGTGATGGTTACTGTAAAGGGGATTTCGCCTACGGCTTCGGGTTTTATGCGCAGTTCATAAGTTCCGTTTCCCTCGTATAAGGTCAGTTCCGTTTTCGGAATATCCGCGCTGTAACGCCCCTGAAAGAATGTTATTCCGTCGCCGCTTAACCGGGCTTTGTACTGGCCTGCATATTCGGGCTGGGACACGTCGAATGTCACGTAAGCCCTATCCATTGCGGCCAGTTCGTACCCCTCCTGTGTAAATGTTACATTCAGGGATTTCTTGTATTGTGTTGTCAGCATGCGCTCCATGCTGAATCCGTATTTGTCCGTAACAGTCAGACGGAGCCGCACGTCACCCGGCTCTGCCTGCGTATAGCTGATGCCGGCCGTTACTGTTCCGTTGCCCGAAAAGAACGGATAAGGCGTGCCGGGGTTCCGATTCACGCCGTCGATGGCGACTATCCCCGTCCCGGCGTCGATATGATAGGACAAGTAATAGACATTTTCGGGGTCGTTCGTGGATGTAAGCCGCAGTTCGGTTGTCGCAGGTTCCCCCGGCGCATGGTTTTCGGCAAATGGCGTGACGGTGAGTTCTGCCGTCGATACCCGCCAGTCCACGGTGTTCAGACCGAGGATGCGGGCGTCGATGTTGTAAACCCGGTTGCGGCCGACATTGAAATCCGTCGTGTTGTTTTCTCCGAGATAGATGCGGTACACAACCTGCGTTCCGTCGGCTTCGCCCGCTATGGCTATGTAGGAGGCATGTTCCGGGGCGCGGGTTTGGTCTTTCTGCTGCTGGGAACCGATGCCTGCAACCTCTCCCTGCCTGTTCTCCAATAAATAGCAGGTCGCGGCATAGGCCGTTGCCGACGTTTCGACGGGCGGCATGTCGGCAACGGTTTCGCTGTTCTCGGCGCGGCTGGAGCCGAAAAAGGTTGCGGAGCAGGGAATGCTACGGAGCTGCACGGACTTCACATGAAAAGACTTTGCGAAATCAGCAGCCACGGTGTAGCTGAAATTGACCTTTGCCACGGCGCGAATGAGCGATACGGCGATCTGCGTGTCGCCGCTCACGGTGACGGCCTGCTGCGCGGACATGGGAAAGGGAGCATCCGCGAGGGCCGCAGGCTCCCGTTCGACGCGCAGCGAGCGAACGAAATCCTGCGTCCGCTCGCCCGCGTCGTGTCCGAGGTTGGCAATGGCATACAGCGTATAGTCGCCTTTGGGCAGTTCCAGCACGACGGGGCGCACCGGAGCAATATAGACGTGCCGGGCCTGACCGCCGTTCACGGGGAACAGGTACAGATTGATGTCGTCGATGCGGGTGTCGTCCGTCGCGGCGCGTGTCGGGGACATGGCCCCGCAGCGGAATGTCATTGCAAGCTGCTGTTTGGCCTGCTTCGCCGGATTAAGCTCTACGTCCGCATCCGAGCAGGCGCAGCAAAAAAGCATCATGCAGATGACGGTATAAATAAGTTTTTTCATGCTGCTTTTAGAATAAGTAGTTAAAACTGATCTCTGCCCGCGAGGGGCCTACAACCCACCGCTTGTAGTGGTGTATGAAGATGGATTCGTATTCGGGCGGGATGCGGTCGCGGCGGGTGTCTTTCATGTAAAAGACCCCGATGCCGATTTCGGCCGTGACGTTCCATCGCTTCGAGAGCAGCCAAGCATAACCATAGCTGAATCCCAGCCCGGCCATGCCGCCTTTGTAGTAGCGTCGGGAACCGCCGTACAGGTAGTTTCCATAGGTTAGCTGGCTGCCGATGAAATGGCCCACGAACGCTTCGTAAAGCCAGCGTTTCGTGCCGATCTGCGCGGCATACAGCCGACAACTGAACGAATCGGAGTTTACGGGATTCCAGTAGGCGGAAAGGTCTAACGTCCACTTGTCCGCGACGGCGGCATCCACTCCGACGTTCACCGTTGCGGTGAGTGCGGCCAACGCGTTGACTTTGGCGCTGAAAAACTGCGCTGCGACCCGATGAGGCTTGCCCCACAAAGCCAGCAGGCAGAGCATTAAGGTGATGATGTGTCTTTTTTTCATGGTTGTAATTCTTTGGAAGCCTACTCCCGAATACAGCGGATAGGATTTGCGGCATAGCGGTAATAATCTGTTGTGCCGATAAATGATGGTACGGAACCCGTCGAGAAAAAAATCGAGGTGCAGGAAATATTGCCATATCGACAAGCCCACGTTCCCCAGTGCATATTGTAGGGCGCATTGGTGTAGAGCCGTCCGAGCTGTCCGTTATTCATAAAGCGTGTTTCAACGAAAGTCCCTCCAGTCGGGATATTCGTGGTGCGATTACCGTTGTAATGAATCGTTACATAATAGGGCGACGACTGACTTACCCGCTCGATTCCGACAAAATCTTCAGGGCTGGGAACTTTCCAACCAACGGGGCACGGATCATAGATAGATTTGTAGCTTACCTTGCTGATATTGCTGTTGCTTGTCGTGATGTTCCCCCAAAGATTCGGATGATGATTATAAAGCCAATCGGCTACTGATGTCCACTCTTCCCAATCTTCGTACAGGGCATCGCTCATAAAGGTTGTCGGGTGAGCAATCGACCACTCCACGGTCATGTTGTCATAAGGGCTTTCAGTCCCGGCGTTTCGGGGATAGCTGACAGCGTATTCGAATCCCTCGGCATAAACCGCATCGGCGCGTGTGACTATATCCTGACAAGTTGCCGGGTAGAGGAAAGGGTCTTTGCGGCCCCATTGGTAGTAAAGCCCACGCGATGAGGGCTGCGTGCAGTCGGTGGTGAGTGCTCCGATATTGCGGTCCATAAAGACGGCTCCGGATGAATAGGTCTGCGCCGTGGTTGCCGGGTCGTAATCGACCGACCAGATATGCCACGACCAGATGCAGTTTCCCGCAGCGTCGAACAACCCGATCACGGCGTTGCCCCGCACGGCTCCCGTCGAAAAGGATATACGGCCGTTTGAGTATGCCGCATCTTTGACAACCGTTTCGCTCAATGTCCCCGATTCCCAAAGCACGCGGGCGGCAACTCCGTGAAGCTGCTGCGGCCAGATATTCGTCGTATTCTTGCCGTTGCCCTGCACCGTCGCATCGAACGAATAGCGGGTGTCGAGGGCCGGGGCTATGTAGCAGTTCGCCGTTCCCTTACTGTCGAGGGGTGTTTCCATGACCCGAAAACGGGCATATATGTCGGCATGCGAATCGCGGGGGACATAATTGTAGCTCTCCGACGATGAAAGGAGCCGGGAATATGCGGCGTCGGCGTACCAGCCCACGAAAGCATAGGACCCCGTCGCTGCGGCGGTCAGTCGGCATCCGTCCTCGTGGCATAACGCTGCGGTGCGCTTGCCGCCGCCCTCGTTCGCAGTTTGGGTATATAGGCACCTGTCTGCCGTGACGCTCCCGCCTGCGGAAGTATGGGCGTAAACTATATTTGCCATCGTATGTTTGAAATCGTAAGACTGTGCGAATCCGTATTCGTCGGTCAGCGTTACGCGGTAGGCCAGCGTTGAATTGTCTTTGGTGAAAACGGACGGGCCGTAATCGAGGTAAAAGTAATTACCTCCTTTGGGGTTATAGATTTCAAAGTCGAAGCTGTTATTGCAGTCGGTACGGTCAAATTCGAAATAGTCGCTGTCGCCTTGTGTCACCTCCAGCCGCCCGCTGATAGCGAGCGAGCTGTTTTCGTTCACCATATCGACATGCAGGCTGTAATCCGGGTCGTACACGCAGTAGCCGCCGATATTGCCGTCGTCGAAATCGTCGTACACGGCAGCCGTATATGCCGCGATTCGGGTGTCTGCGGTGTTGTCGTTCAGCAGGGTTATATTGAGCCTGTAATGGCAGTTGGCCCGGACGTTGAAATCGGACGTATTGTTTTCGCCCAGATAGACCGAGTAGGCCAGCACCTTACTGCCCCGCGTGGCGCGGATAAGCAGCCACGATGCACAAGGGGGCGCATTGTCGGCATTCTTCTGCTTCTGGTCGGTGATCGAGGTCCTCACGCCTTGAAGATTGGGCAGCATGTAATAGCTGCCTGCGGCCTGCCGTCCCGTCAGGAGCATTTCCGGGCCGTGGGTGTAGTCGTCGGGATTGCCGGATGCCGGGCCGTCCCCTGCAAAGAGCGCCGCGGTGCTGGGAACGGTGAGCAGTTGCACGGATTTGAGTTCCATGTCGGCAGGTTTTGCGGTGAGGTTGTAGGAGATTTTCGACACGAAGCGTTTAACGTTTATCGGCGGTAACTGCACTACGCCGCCGGACGAACATGAGATCGTCGTTTCCTGTTCGTAAAACATCGGTAGTGTGTCATAATCCTGCTGGTATGTTACCATGTATCGGGAAAGGTCGGCACTTTCACCCAGACTGCGGCCGACGTTGGCGGCAATGCGCATCAGGTAGACGCCCGGAGGACATTCGAAGTGCAGCGTCGTCGTGGTGAGATAGCGGAATACCACTACGCGGCCCGCTTTGTCCATGAGGTAGAAATTCAGGTCGCGGATCGTCGTTTCGTCGGTCGCGCGGGTCGTCGTTGTCATGGGGGCGGACCTGACGGTCAGTTCTACGGCCACTTTCGACCGTGCGATCGGTTCGCGGTCGGTAATGCAGCCCCAGCAAAGAGCGAGGGCGAGCAAAATGAATATGGTTTGTTTCATCGGGATTTATGATAACCGCCCGCGCCCCGAAAGGTGCGGGCGGCGGTTAATGAATAGGTTGTTTATGCGCCCAGATCGACCGACTGCGTTACGGGTGTTTCCCACTCGGCGACCGACACGCTGACTTGGCAATCCTGCCCCACGAGACCCGTAATGTTGGCGGCCACACGGTAGTAGCCGTTGCGGGCGATTTCACCCCCGGCCTTGCCCGTGAGGGGAACGGTGTAGATGACTTCCATGCGGTCGGCCGTTGTCGAAGCGTTCCCGTCGGCGTCATAGGTCGCGGTGATCTCCAGCGCGACGCGGCTCGCTTCGGCCAAAGCTCCGTTTTCGAAGATGTAGAAAAGGTTGTTATACTTGCCGGATGCCGTTGCCGGGGCCTGCGTATGGGTGTAGGTCATGGCTCCGGGCGTCGGTGTGGCCGGGACGATGATCGGCGTCTGGCTGGCGGCACGCAGCAGCTTCGTTCCCGTTACGGTCAGCGTTCCGGAATACTTGCTATTGAACGACGCATCGACGGAGGTCTGCACGGCGATTTTGGCGACGGTGCGTTTGAGTGTCAGGGCTACGGATGTCGTGCCGCCCTCGGCGATGGCCTTGCTCACTCCGGACGTCATTACGAAGCCGCCGCTGCGCTTGGCTTGGGTGCTCACCTCTGCGAATGTGCCGTTATAGTCTGCGGCGGATGTTTCCAGCTTGGCCAGCAGCGCGGATTTCGTGGTGACGCCCGTCAGGGACAAGTTGGCTACGGCATAGAAGTCGCAGGTCGTTCCGGCTGTGGCGTGCGGCAGGGCGAACGTCGCGGTGCGGGCCGTGAGTTCCGATGCGGTGAAGTCGCGCAGGGTGATAAGGTCGCCTTTGGCGTTGAACACGTACACGGAGAGCGAGGAAAGGGATTTCTCCCACGCTTCGGCGGCCGCGGCTTCGGCGAAGAACGCACGGGTCGGGGTTTCGTCGGTGAACCTCATGGCGACGATTGCGCCGTTGAGGGTGTTGTCGATGTCGGGAATGGCAGTCGTTGCGTCGTCTTTGTTGCAGGCGATCATCGAAAGTGCGGCAAAGGCCGCGAAAAGAATCTTTTTCATGTTTGCTGTTGGTTTATTGATGTATTAATTTGGATAGCGGTTTGGAAATACTCGTCTTCAGCCGCTCCTGTTGCTTGGACACATATCCGGGAACACCGTTATCGTCAATCCAGTTTCGGATACAGATATTCAGATCATCTTTGAGTTGCCGGAACTCGGCTCTTGTTGCAAAGTCATCACCCAGATTATAATCATGGAAAACTGGTTCGCAGACTTTCAGCAGCCGACATGCGATTTTGCGTCGTTGGTCTTCGGGAATGGACGGGAAATCAGTAGACAGGATCAGATGTACTGCATCGAATTTTGAGAATAGCAAGCCGCGGAACAGTCCTTTGTCGGCTTCCTGAATGGCCTGCCCGGAAGTTCATCCGTCGTTGATTGCTTTGCGGTATACGGCGGTAGCAAGGCGGCTGCGGTGACCGATCAGCCGTTGCGCATAGTGCATCTGAGGATGCCGCTCTGCAATGAACCTTTCGAGTCGTTCCCGGAACCATGATTCATTATAATCTGCCATAGTTGCCACATATTACCGCTTCCGGCCCTGTCCCTTTTGAGGCGCATCCTGTTCCCGTGTCTGGTCTGCGGCCTGCTCCTGCTGAGTAGTTTCTTTCTGCTCCTGACGGCTGGATACATAGGCAAGGCCGTTAGTCTTGGGATTGATTTTCAGGTCACAGTTGTAGGGTTTGCCGTTTTTAGCCAAAATTGAGCGTCCGTCGATCTGTTCTCCTTTAACCAGAGCCGTTCGTTGCTCAGGGCTGAGCTGATCGTTGATGAACTTCGGAATATACGGCCTCGAAAAGACTTGTTCTGTCATGCGATATTCCCTGGAATGAACATCATACTGCAACCTGCCGCTGAAAAGGTTGTCGTCATTATAGTAATGACAACCTTCCAGACGAACCGCGCCGCCAGCTTTGAGGTCATCGAATTTCGCGTCGTCAATACGCGCCCCGTTGAAGTACCGTGGAGGAGTAACGTCTTTCACGGGCATTTTCACGAATCGGTTCGTCTCGCTTTCCAAACCCACGTAACACCGTTCGGTCAATCCCGTATGGGGATCGAACAAATCCACCAGCCGGGTCATTGTTCCGCCGTTATCGAGAATGTTTTTGTCATCAGTGCCGAATAACCCCTGATATTGCTCCTGTGCGTATTCCGGGATTGCGAGGACGGAATCCATGCCGAGTTTCACGTCGCCGTTGTGGTCGTGATAGAGGTGCAGCGTATACATACCCACAGAGGATATGTTAGGGGTCGGCAAAGTCTTCACGGAAAAGGCTTGTTTCGTCGCTCCTCCCTGCATCATAGCCATTACTTCGTCCGGCCTGATCTGCTCCTTGCTAATTCCAAGTTCCCGCATTTCATCCCAGGGGAATTCGTGGAGGTCGAATTTGATTTTTGCCAAATCCTTGGGATAAACCATGTGTTCACGAAGCGCTTTCAACCCTTCGTCATCGTTGGGGTTCAAATCCAGACGCAGCACTTTGTCCACGATCTTTGCAACCTCGTTGATCGGAACTTTCAGGAATTGGAAGTCGATCGGGTTGTCTTTCTGCGATTTGAAACCTGTAATAAATGCCGCGAGCGCATTGCTGCTGCGAAAGTCGAAGAACGAGGATTTGTTTTTCGTGAGCGGCTGCGTGGTGTGCACTGCATAGCGGTTACCCTCATTTTTGAGGTGGGTAACAGCCTCAACCTGACCGGATGTCGGATTTCGGACGAGAACGGTTTCCCGGAATTCATCCCGAGCGTGTCCTTCCTGGGGATTCAAATTTTCTTCTGCCATAACTTAATGAATTTTAGTGAAACAAAAAAATGTAACGCAAATATATTGAACGGTTTAAGGCATGATACTTTTGGCCGCTCCAGACCGCTCCAGGCCGTCCAACAGCTAAAAGGAGGCATGATTTACTTCTTCTTTGGCGGTAAGAGTTTGACAAGATTAGGGTCGGCCTCAATACGTATCAGCTCACGTTTTACGATCTGGACAACATCTGCCTTAACCCGATCATAATTCTGCTGAATTATCTCTTCCATATGGTCGATGCCATCAGCGTCCCGGAACGATGAGATTTCCGGGATGGGAACATAAGCTTCGGTTTCACGTTTTACCTGTTCATGGTCTACGATAATACGAGCATGGAAAATCTTTTGCTTAATGGGTTCGTCATGGTTGTCTGACACTGCACCGACAAACATACCTTGAGTGAGGTTTGAAATCTTTGACGGGGGAATAAGGGAATCAAGTTGCGTATTTGTCGAAGTCGTCACGCTTTCGGCACTGATGGACCGGGATTCCCGCACCTGAACGATTTTTCCGAAACGCTCGCTGATCGTTTTCGCGGTATCGCCGACAACCTGCCCCGAAAAAATATTACCGACTGTATTCTGGATGACTTTTGCTTCTTTATCACCATAGTCACGTTCCAACTGTGAAAAATCCTGAAAACCCAGACATACCGAAACTTTATTCGACCGTGCCGTCGCTATCAAGTTGTCCAGACCACGAAAATAGATCGTCGGAAGCTCGTCGATGATGACCGAGCATTTAAGTTTCCCTTTTTTGTTGATAAGGCGGACGATACGCGAATTATAGAGGCCGAGTGCGGCGCTGTAAATATTCTGCCTGTCCGGATTATTTCCCACACACACGATTTTAGGAGCCTCCGGATTATTGATGTCGAGGGTAAAGTCGTTTCCCGTCATTACCCAGTAGAGCTGCGGAGAGATAAGTCGGCTCAAAGGAATCTTCGCCGACGCGATCTGCCCCTGAAGCTGATCCTGTGCACCCCCTTTCCACGCATCCATAAAAGGGGAGAGGTAGTTTTCAAGGGCGGGATACGAGGTCAGAATCGGGAAAATATCTTCATACCGCTGACAAAGGAATTCAATAGCGTGAGGGAATGTGCAGTACCGTCCATTCTCATACAGTTTCAAGTACCAGATAATTGCGGCGAACAGGATAATGGGCGAATCGACAAAGAAATCGCCCTGCTTCGTTATCCATGTCTTATTGAGATTCAGTAGGATCGTATAGGCAGACTCGTAAGCATCGGATATATCCGACATGAATTCCGGCGCAATGGGATTGCAGCGGTTGCTCTTATGGGGGTCGTCGAAGTTTATGACATAGAATCTCGGTGCTTTTTTGTAATTCCCCAGATGGTTACGCAGGTGATTGTAGGCGATCAATGCGAGATCGTCGAATTTAAAATCATAGATATACAAACTGAAACCCTTCTCTATGTGCTGCTTAATGTAGCTATTGACAACAGCATAGCTTTTCCCGGAGCCGGGAGTTCCAAGCACCATAGTCGCCCGGAATGGGTTCACTATGTTTATCCATCCGTCACGCCAAAGACCTTTGTAGTAATACTTTGTAGGAAGATTTACCGAGTATTCATTATACAAGAGCTTCGATTCCTGTTCGAAGCTTTCATTCTCATCGTTGAAAGGATCATCGACATTATTTCCTTTAAGCCGTCGGCCGAACCATATCCCGGTTGCCAGCAGACAGAGATAACCAACAGACAGCGTGAAGATATAGAGTATTGCACAGCAAGCGGTACCCCACGGCAGATGGCGCAGGGGGTCGTTGAAGAAAAAGAGCAGCAGACCACAACCGCCGGCAACGGCGATTTGCCGATCGGTTATCTTTTTTGAACGCAGGCTTTTCGTCCCCAAGCAGCCGAGGGCAAGGAAGATGAGCGAAAATAATTTGGTTGCTGTCGAATAGGAAAAGAGTGCTGTTGTGCGCTGAAAGTTCAGAAAGAGTTTATCTATAAATTCGAACGTTCAGCCGGAAGCGGCCAGTCAGCCGTGGCAGAACCAATAAACATTTAGGACTATAAACAAGATGCTGATGCCGCGCATAAACTGCACGACTTTTTCCAATGCTCTTAAATCGTCTTGTTGTTGCATAAGGTTCTGTTTTGGGATCGCAATATAATAAGCCCTTGAGATGCAAAGTAACTATGGCCGTTCCAGGCCGTTCCAGACCGTTCACGGATAAAAAAAGAGGCATATTCACACTTGAAATCACAGAAATAATTTCATTATTCGACAAAATATCATAACTTTATAATTCTTAACCATTAACCCACTTGAATTCGGAACCAGCCATATTGACCAGAGAAAAGTTCTCGGAGTTGTTCACCAAATATAGAACAGCTTTCGAACGAATTGCCTATCATTATACGGGAGATCACATGGCGGCTGAAGATATAGTTACCGACTGTTTTCTCACATTGTGGGATAAACGAGACGAAGTGGAAATAACGCCCAGACTGGAAGCGTTTGTGCTGATCGCTGTCAAGCGCAAATGCCTGACATGGCTACGTGATAGACAGAGGCATCTTAAGGTTCACGAAAAAATCAAGAATCGGACAAGTGCATTTATTGAACTTAAAATCCGGACATTGGAGGTTTGCGAACCGCATGATCTTTATGCTACCGACATATCCGACATCATACGCCGAAACTTGGATATGCTGCCGGAAGCCTCCCGGAAAATGTTTCTGGAAAGCAGCATCGGGGAAACGACGCACGAAGACTTGGCAAAGGCTTATGGCCTATCGGCCCGCCAGGTAAAATATGAATTATCGAAGATAAGGGCTATACTTCTGACGGCGCTGAAAGATTATTTACCTACGCTTTTAATGTGGCTGGCAATTTATTGGAGGGGGGGGGTATTTTGATTAGATATAGTTTCCGTAATTAAACAAGTCCTTCTTACAGGACTTGTTCTCATATTCTACAAGTTACAATCTGATTTTACATCTCGAATTAAGAAGACATCTTCTTCTTAAAAATATTTATTTACTAAAATTTTGTCCTTTGAGACATAGTTAGGAGTTATTATAATGTATGGAAAAGGAAGCATTATATAAATTTTGCATTGGGGAAGCCACAGAAAAGGAGGCTGCCGAGATTCTGAAATGGACGCAGGAAGGTCCGGAAAACGAGCGCGAACTTGCTCTTATGCAGATGGTGTATGACGGCGCATTGCTCTATTCGGCCGGAATGGTGAATGAGAAGCCGGAAATGATATTGAAAGTATGGAAGCAAAAATGGCTCCTGCGTTACGCCGTGGCCGCTACGGTTCTTATATCGACCATAATAGGGTTATCGGTTTTTACGATCCATCGAGATCATAGGCAATGGTCTGGACAAATGACGACTATTTCCATACCTGCGGGGCAGCGCATTGAAATGCAGCTCCAAGATGGTACGCACGTATGGCTGAACGCCGGAACGAAATTCGAATACCCTCCGGTTTTTCTGGGCGGGGAACGCCGCGTGAAAATCGACGGGGAGGCATTATTCGAAGTTACGCATGATGTGAAAAGGCCGTTTATCGTCGAAACGTATGCGTATGACGTTGAAGTGCTGGGTACAAAATTCAATGTCAACGCAAAAAAAGCGAATAACAATTTCTCGACGGCTCTTTTGCAGGGACGAGTGAAAGTTACAGATCACCATTCCGACAAAGAGATACAGATGAGTGAGCATGAAATCATTGAGTATATCGGAGGAAGTCTGCAAAAATCACACCTTCAGGGTGATGAGGCATATTGCTGGACCAAAGGGCTTGTCTGTGTAGACAACCTGACCTTTGAGGAGCTGATGCAGAAATTCGAGCAAATGTACGGTGTAGAGATCGTCATTGACAGGAAAGAGTTGCCGAAATTGCATTTCAAGACAGGAAAATTCCGTGTTTCGGACGGCATTGACCACGCATTGAATGTGTTGCAGGCATCATCAGGTTTTAGCTACGAACGAAATCAAGAAACAGGTGTAATCCGCATCTACTAATAACTAACCCAAGTATTAACTAAAGAGACTTGCCTATGACAGTGAAGTAATGCGGATACTTTAAATGCTATTGAAAAAAGTCCCGATGATGAGGAAGCATCAACGGGACGAAGTTCAATAGATCATTATTTAGCTAAACACCTATGAACTTTAATACTACAAAAGTATGAATAAAATCAAACATATTCAATGTTTGTTCGTTCTTTTATTCCTATTCATATTTCCCGGTTATCTAAGCGCGCAAACCACCCCTGTAACAATAAACATGCAGGGGGCAACTCTTAAGCGTCTTATCGGAGAAATAGAAAAACAAACAACTTACTTATTTTTATGTGATGAAACGGTCGACATGACCATGCTCGTCACGGTCAGTATCAAGAAGCGTCCCCTCAAAGAAGCTCTCGAACAAATCGTTCGTAATACGTCGTTGAAATATAAAATCGTCGGCTCCAACATTCTCTTATCCGGGAAACCGAAGCCCGCGGAACAGGCTGTTGATATTTCAGGCGTTGTGCGAGATGCCAATAACAAGCCTATTGTCGGGGCATCCGTGATCGTCATAGGCACTTCAACAGGGATAAGTACGGGTACTGACGGCTCTTTCAAACTGCGTGTTCAGAACCCTGACAATGCCGTTCTTCAGTTCAGTTTCCTCGGCTACAACACGATCACTTTGCGCGTCGGCACCAGAACTGAATTCAACGTCGTAATGACTGAAGCGGCCCAAGAGGTCGAATCTGTTGTCGTAACGGCTCTCGGCATCAAGCGGTCGGAAAAAGCACTCTCATACAATGTGCAGCAGATCGAGGCGAAAGATATTGTCGAAGTCAAGGACGCAAACTTTATGAATTCGCTGGTCGGCAAAGCCGCGGGCGCTGTCATCAACAGCAGTTCATCGGGTGTCGGCGGCGCGGCAAAAGTCATCCTGCGCGGAGCCAAGTCGATCAGTCAGTCGTCAAATGCGCTATATGTAATCGACGGCATTCCGATGTATAATTCCGGTGGCGGCGGAGGCACTGAATTCGATTCCAAAGGAGCCACGGATGCTATTGCCGATCTGAATCCCGACGACATCGAAAGTATCTCCGTGCTGACGGGCGCTTCGGCCGCAGCACTCTACGGCAGTAATGCAGCGAACGGTGCAATAATGATTACCACAAAGTCGGGAAAAAGAGGAAAACTGGATGTGACATTCTCCAGCAGCTCGGAATTTCTCAAGCCTCTTGTACTCCCCGAGTTTCAGAACAGGTACGGAACCGGGCGTAACGGCATAGTTTCTGGCTCCCCGATTCAAAGTTGGGGACAGAAACTCTCTGCGTCCAACTATCGGGGATATGAGCCTGCGGAGTTTTTCAATACCGGAGCCGTGTATCAGAATTCGGTTACAATGGCCGGAGGAACGGACCGCAACCAAACTTATTTTTCGGTCGCTACGGTCAATTCCGACGGTATTGTTCCCAACAACGAATACAACCGGTATAATTTCACGTTTCGCAATACCTCCTACTTCCTTGATGATAAACTCAAACTCGATGCCGGAATCAGCATCATTTTGCAGGACGATCAGAATATGACCAATCAAGGGCAATATTCGAACCCGGTTGTACCGGCATACCTGTTTCCGCGCGGGGATGATTTTTCGATGGCCAAAATTTTCGAGCGATACGATCCCTCCCGCAAGCTGATGACGCAGTATTGGCCGCAGGGCGATGGAGGCATGACCATGCAGAACCCGTACTGGATAGCCTATCGTAACCTGAGAAATAACGACCGTAAACGTTACATGGCAACGGCTTCGTTAAGTTATGAGTTCACGGACTGGCTGAATGTCGCAGGCCGGGTTCGTTACGACGATTCCCGAAATCTTTATACCCAGAAACTCTTCGCCAGCACGAACGAGGTACTGACCGAGGGCGGCAAGAACGGCCATTACACCGAAGCCCGGCGTTTCGAAACACAGGTCTACGCCGACGTAATGCTGAACATCAACAAGACTTTCGGTGAAGACTGGTCGCTGGTTGCCAATATCGGCGCGTCTGTCAACGACACGAGATCGGACGAGTTGAGTTACCGGGGCAAAATCCGCGACGACGGATTAGCGAATGTCTGGACGGTAATGGACTTGGACGACACGAACAAAAAAGCCCGCAAGGAACGCTGGCAGGAGCAGACGCAATCTATCTTTGCATCAGTAGAGGTCGGTTGGAAGTCGATGCTCTACCTGACCGTCACGGGACGTAATGATTGGGCTTCGCAGTTGGCCAATTCGCCCGAATCGTCGTTTTTCTATCCGTCGGTGGGCCTTTCGTGGATTCCCTCCACGACATTCAAAATGCCCGATGCCATCACTTATCTTAAAGTCCGGGGTTCGTTCTCATCGGTGGGTATGCCCTTTCCGCGTTTTCTGACCTGCCCGACCTATGAGTATGACGAAACCAATCACGCGTGGAAAGACAAGACGCACTACCCTATCGGCGACCTGCATCCCGAACGTACCCGGACTTGGGAAGTCGGTATCGACGCACGGTTATGGAAGCATGTGAACCTCTCAGCCTCATGGTATCGCGCGGATACCTACAACCAGACATTCGACCCCGAAATCTCCGTATCGTCCGGGTATTCGACGATTTATCTTCAGACTGGTCATGTGCGGAATACGGGTATCGAGGCCAGTTTGGGCTATGACAACAAATGGCGCGATTTCGTGTGGGATACGGGTTTTACGGTCTCATGGAACAGAAACAGAATCGTCGAACTGGTCAGCAATTATGTCCACCCGGAAACAGGAGCGATAATCACCAAAGACCGCTTGAAAATCAAAGGGCTGGGTAAGGCCAACTATATACTCAAGCCGGGCGGAACGCTGGGCGACCTTTACAGCAATTCCGATCTCAAACGTGACGACGACGGATATGTTTTCGTGGATGATACGGGCAATGTTTCGGTTGTCGATAATCTCGATGATATGAAACTGGGTTCTGTACTCCCCGACTACAACCTTGCATGGCGAAATGCCTTCGAATACAAGGGGTTGCGCCTGAGTACGGTTATAGCGGCCCGTATCGGTGGCATCGTCTATTCCGCAACCCGAGCATACATGGATCAATTCGGAGTGTCGGAAGCCACGGCCGCGGCCCGGGATGCCGGAGGAGTTTTGGTGAACGGACGTTCGATGGTGAACCCGCAGAGTTACTACACGGTTATCAGTGCGCAGAGCGGTGTGCCGCAATACTACACTTACTCGGCGACCAACGTTCGGTTACAGGAACTATCCTTATCCTACACGCTGCCTTCGAAGTGGTTTCGGGATAAGATGCGATTGACTGTTTCGCTGGTGGGGCGTAACCTCTGCATGATTTACAACAAAGCGCCGTTCGACCCCGAATCGGTGGCAACAACCGAAGCGTTTTATCAGGGTATAGACTATTTTATGCTGCCCTCTACCCGCAATTTAGGATTTAGCGTCAAACTCAGTTTCTAAATACTATGAGCAGAAAAATGAAAATATATCAGACTATAATGGCTGTGTTGCTTGCAGTATTTATTGTGGCGGCACAAAGCTGTACGGGTGATTTCGAGCGTATCAACACCAATCCCGATCAGGTGACGCCCGGCCAAACTGAAGTGGATTATTATAATGTCGGGTCAAAAATCAAGGTGCTGCAAGGATTGGTAGTAGACACTCAGGAACACTTGCACCAATTCTATGAATTGATGGTCGGATGTGCTTTTGGCGGCTACGCGGGAGAAACGCCCGACGGCTGGCACAATAAGTTTATAACGGGAAATCCGGACCTTGAATGGCAGAAAGGGCCGTTCAAAACTACCTATAAGGAAACATATCCGGCCTACCGCTCTTTGAAACGGCTGACAGAAGATCCTGTGCCTTTGGCTTTGGCCGACATTATCCGAGTAGCGATCATGCACCGGGTAACGGATACATACGGGCCGATTCCCTATACCAAAATGGTTGAGAATGGAAACGATGCTCTTACAGCCGCTTATGATTCGCAGGAGGTTGTATATATGGCCATGCTTGAGGAACTTAAAACGGCATGGGATGCTCTCAACGCGAACAGCAACCTCCCCTCGGATGCCCTGTCCAAATATGACGGGGTATATCAAGGCGACGTGAAGAAATGGATGAAATTTTGCGCATCCTTACAGTTGCGCATCGCCATGCGGATGTCATTGGTGAAGCCCGATAAAGCAAGGCAATACGCCGAAGACGCAATAACCAAGGGTGTTATTACGGATAATGCCGACAATGCGTATCTGAGGGTGGCCGAAAATCGGTCGGCGCTTTGCTGGAACGATTGGAATGACCACCGTATCGCTGCCGAAATCCTATGCTACATGAATGGATATAACGACAACCGGCGTTCGGCCATGTTCACGACTGTCGGCGATACCTATGTCGGCATCCGCCGAGGCATTTTCACAACCAATAAGGAAAAAGCCACGAAACTCTATTCCAACATGCTCATTAAGAGTACGGATCATTATCTGTGGATGAACGCGGCAGAAATAACTCTCCTGCGTGCCGAAGGCGCATGGAACGGCTGGGCAATGGGCGGCGATCCCCAAACCCTCTATGAAAAAGGGGTCCGTCTTTCATTCGACGAATACAAAGTATCCGGTGCTGATTCTTATCTGCTTTCACAGGCTACACCTTCGCCGTACAACAATCCGGAGAATATGTATAATGCAGGAGCGCCAAGTGACATTACTCCGAAATGGGAGGATATTGATTCCCCGACCTCCAAAGCGCGGAATTATGAGCGCATCATCACCCAGAAATGGATCGCCCTGTTCCCTAACGGGCTGGAAGCCTGGGCAGAATATCGGCGAACGGGTTATCCGAAGCTGTTTCCCATCATTGAAAACCAAAGCGGCGGAACAATAAACGACAAGTGGGGCGCACGGCGGCTCAACTACCCCGTCGATGAGTATCAGGAAAACGGTGCGAACGTCAATGATGCAGTATCTAAATACCTCAATGGACGTGACAACATGGGTACGCGCGTCTGGTGGGATACCAAAGAACTTAAATAAATGGCAACCATGAAAAATAGAAATATAGCTCATTACCTGCTTGCATTGGCTTTGCTCGTGGCTTTCGGAGCATCTTCATGTTCGGACTGGACGGAAGAGCAACCCGTCAAGCAGGATATAATCAAACCGGGAGATCAAGACCCGGAGAAGTATGCCCAATACCTCGAAACGCTCCGCAGCTACAAGAAAAGCAACCACTATCTCGTCTTCGCCCGCATGAACAATGCTCCGGAGATTTCCGTCAGCGAACGTGATTTTCTTCGTTCGATGCCCGACTCTCTCGATGTGGTTTCATTGCGTTACGGAGACAAAATCACTGATTATGACGCGGAAGATATTCCCCTTGTTCAGAAAAAAGGCACACGTATTCTATATGGATTTGACCCTTCGGAGCAAAATGGAGCGGGCTTTACCCAATATCTCAATGGCCTTATCGAACGGATAAGAACGCTCGGACTGAATGGTATTTCCGTAGTTCTTTCTACCCCACTCTCTGCACAAGATGAACAGACGCTCGTAAACTCACTTTCTGTTGTCGCAGGGCCGGGCAAGTCATTATTGCTGGTTTTCGAAGGAAACCCCGAAGCGATCTCTAAAACCAACCGCAGCAAGTTCGATTATTTCGTATTGCCTACCAACACGATGCCGAATGTACTTGAAGTGCGCAACAGCATCCTTTATGCGCACGAGGTCTGCGGCATTGCTATGGACAAAATCATCCTTTCGGCTATTCCTAACGGCAATATCTTCGACAGCAACAACAAGTTGCAGAAAGCCATTCCGGAAATGGCCCGTTGTGTAGTTGCTCTCGGCCCCGTCGGAGGACTGGATGTATATGACATTCATGTAGACTACGCCCTAAATACCGAACACAAGTATATGCAGGTTCGGACGGCCATCGACCTGCTGAATCCGTCACCCATAAAATAGCAATCTTTATGAAAGAGCGAATAATATATCTTTTGATGAGTGTTGTACTGGTAGCGTTTTCCAGTTGCACAAAAGATGACGAATCGAAATCGCCGTTCGATAATGTAACATATATCGAGCAGGCGAAAGTTCAGGATTACGATAACGTTGTTTTCAAAAAGACGATCACCGAACGACAGCGCTTCATATCGGCCGTATCCGCATATCCAGTAAATCAGGATGTCGAGGTGTCGTTCAAGGTGTCCCCGGAATTGGCAACAACATACAACAACCGCAACAACACCAAGTATGCAGTGCTGTCCAAGAATCACTACATACTTTCCGACACAAAGGCGACGATTCCGGCAGGTAAAGCACAAGCGCCGGATATTACCGTTGATTTTGTTGACCTGACGGCTGAGGACATGCAGATCGACGAAACTTACCTGCTGCCCGTGACTATCGAAAGTGTATCGGGCGGCATATCCCTGCTCAATGGAGCCAAGACTATTTATTTCCTTGTCCGTCGTTCCTCAGCAATTACCACAGCGGCCAATCTCAAAGATAATTGGATTGAGGTACCGTCGTTCGACACGCCCGAGGGCGGCGCCTGCGTAAACGGGCTGAAAGCGATTACTTTTGAGCTGATCTTCCGCTCGTCAAACTGGAAATACGGCGGGCCGTTAAGTCCGGAGGTCGCCGAGAAACTGACGACGTTAATGGGTGTGGAACAATACTGTCTGCTGCGTGTCGGAGATACGAATTTCAAGTACAACCAAATTCAGTTCGACGGCTCGGGGGTCGGCGTCGGCAAATTCCCGGAAAAGAGCAACTCAAAACTGCTCGACGAGAATATCTGGTATCACGTCGCCGTAACCTATGACACGACCACGGGCCATGTGTGCATCTACGTCAATGGCAAGATTCAGAGCGAAACGTTCGTCAACCCGACCTCTTCGCCGATCAACCTGGCGATGCGTGCGCTCCATGCTCAAGACCCCGCGACCTATCCGAGTTTCAAGGCGGCGTACCAGTTCTTCATCGGCCGCTCCTACGAGGATACGACGCGGCAGTTATGCGGAGATATTTCAGAAGTCCGCATTTGGAGTGTCGCTCGAACGCCGGCGGAGATATGGCGCGATATGTACGATGTAGAGCAGCCGGCTACGAAATCGGAGCTACGTGCCTATTGGAAGTTCAACGAGGGCGAAGGCAATATCATCCATGATTATTCGCAATATGGCAACGATGCCCAATCCCACGTCGATCTGCTTTGGAACACGTCGATTGAAATTCCACAGTTAAACCGTGAATAACGAATAATAACAGTAGAAGTTATGAAAAAACCGAATATAGTAATCAATCTGTACCATGCCGTAATTACCGGGATTATGTTCGTTGCACTTACGGCCTGTAAGGAGAATTTCATCCGCAATGCTGGCGCTCTCCCGGCTACGGATGGTGAAAACTATGGTATATTACAGGATGCCGAAGTTACCGACAATGAAAAGTTGGTGTTGATACACGACGGCATAGTGACACCACAAATTCTTACCTATAAATTAATGAAGCCCGCAGAAAGGGCATTGACTGTTTATCTCACACCGGTTCTGGATGAAGAAACTACCGAGGAATGGAATGACGCTCAAGGTTTGAAAGACGTAACCGGTCAGGGAGGCATCATCTGGGCACGGCGTTACAAACCGTTCCCGGCAGAGAAGATATCGCTCAAAGAAGGCGACAAAATCATCATCGGTGCAAACGCGCTGAAAGGCGAACTATCCCTGACTCTCGATGTCACCAAACTGGACGAGGGCTGCTACTTGATTCCCGTAAAAGTTGTACCGGCAGATAATTTTACGACGAAGCCCGGCAGTGATATATTTTACTATCGTGTTCATGTCTTCAAGAAAGGAGAACAACCGACTTCCGACTGGAAAAAACCATTCATTTTCGCAGGCTTCGCCAATGTATCTGAAGTGCAGCCGCAAATCGTCCTTGAGTGGGAATGTCTGATGAGCGATTGGGATACGTTTGAAGATAAAAAAACGAATTGGTTTGACATCGTAAACCTGGTCGCTTCCGTCGTGCAGTACGACCCAGTGTCGGGGATGCCCAAGCTGTATAATAATGCGGATATGGCCCAAGTACTCCAGCACCGCGAAAAATACATCATGCCGATTCAAGCCCCTGGCATCAAGGTATGCCTGACGCTCAAAGGCGGCGGACAGGGCATCGGATTCTGCAATCTCAACGAGCAGCAGTGTGAAAGCCTTGTATCCCAAACCCAAATATTAATCGAGCAATACGGTTTGGACGGCGTATGCCTGTGGGACGAGGAATCGAACTATGGCAGTAATCCTGCGCTTCCGAATGTAGATCCTGCTTCTTATCCCCGTTTTATCAAGGCGTTACGCGAAGCAATGCCCGACAAGCTCATTACGCTTGTTGACATCGGGGAGCCGACGGCGAATTTCCATAATACAGTAGACGGCATCGAGGTCGGAAAGTACATAAACTACGCATGGACAGGAATAGAATTCGAGGGGTTAGACCCGTGGGGTGAAAACCCTTACGGATTAAAGCCGATTGCAGGATTGAAAAAGGAGCAATATGGGGGCCTTACCGTCGCAACGACACATAGAAGCATGTCCGAAGCGATGGAACCATCCTTTATATTCTATCAGGATATTGATGAAAATTACAATCCCATTGTCCCGAACTTGAAAAAGTTTTACGACGAATCGGAACTGTACCATACTTTCGCCACAACACAGATCAGCGCTTTTGCCCATACCTACGAAACTGAAACCGGCGGAAGTTGGTGGTCAACACTTACAGCATATTACCCGGGCTATATTATCGACTGGATGATGTTTTCCGGCCGATCAATTAGCTGCAATAGAAAAGAAGACGGCAAATTTAGTTTAGGAGGTTACATCAACAACTATTACATCCCGGACTGGAAATAATTCGAGTGGCACTACTGTGCAGTACATCATCATATTTTATTAAAAAACATTAAAAACCGCTAAATTTTCAACCAAAATGAAAGCACATCTTATTTATTCGATGGTCGCTGTGGGTATGCTCTTCGCATCGTGTGCGAACGAGGAACCTGCTCCGAATATGAAGGCTGACGAAGGTATTCAGCCCGTAACCCGTGCCCTGTCTTCGGCTACATTCCGCAAATCTCCTATTGCGATGGTGTATATCGAAGTCAATGACACCAATCCTCTCAACGCCGGTTCGTACAAATTGAGTAACGGCACCTCGTTTTTCGACATCGCGTGCATCTTCGCAGCGAACATCCGCGGCGTCAATGGACAGCCCGTACTGTACTTCAACGAGAACGTAAGCGCAATTATGGCAAACCCCGACAAGTATATCCGGCCGCTTCAGGACAAAGGCATCAAAGTCACGATGTCGATCTTAGGCGACCATACGGGGCTGGGCGTAGCCAATATGACGAATGCACAGGCTGACAACTTCGCACAGCAATTGGCCGACGCCGTTGCCCAATACGGGTTAGACGGTATCGACTTCGACGATGAGTACGCAGAGTACGGTACACGCGGGTATCCGGGTGTCAACAGTACCTCTTACAGCCGTGTCATTACCCAACTGCGTGATCTGATGCCGGCAGACAAGCTCATCACGGTTTTCGACTGGGGTAATACCTATACCCTTTCGACCGAGGCTATTGCTTGCATTGATTTCGCTTGGTTCGGAGTATTTGGTGACACCAGCTTTGGTTTGCCCACTTTCAGTATTCCGCTGTCGCGCTGGTCTTCACAAGCAATCAATCTTCGGGGTTACAACAATCCTCAGAACTTGCTTACTACTTCGAAGAGATCGAAAGATGACGGACGTGGGGCGATTGAGATGTACGACCTGCGGTCAACGAACACCGTTACTGCACTGAACGCTGTTGCTCGCGGAGCTTACGGCCTTGGTGTAACCTACGATGGTCAGTCTTATTCGAAAGACTGGTAAAATCTTTCTATGATGATGTCACTGCATAAGTAGTGCGCTTTGTGAGTGCCCGTACATCATCCGCAAGGGGATGTACGGGTTTATTTTATGATTTAAGCAGGAATTAATCGGTATTTAAACCGTGTAAAAAACCAATATCCAGCGGAACGAAAATAATGTCACTGTATAAGTAGTACGCTTTGTGAGTTGTAATTTTTTATACTGCGTGTCCCGTGGATATTGGTGTGTCAGTATCGGGTCGTGAACCCCAACTGAAGAACCCCGAACAGAATTTCTCCCGTCGATAAATGAATTATTTCACCTTTTCATGCTCCCTTTCTATGGCTGAAAAGTCATATAGGAAAGAGCTACACTTTCCCAAATTAGGCATAAAGATAGAAATAAAAATTGATTCTGACGGATACGAATATTTAATATAACCAAACATTTCCCTAATTAAGCTATAAAGAACAGTTGTGTAGCTTATATTCATGGTCTTAATTGATGTGCGATGCCCTATGATGGATAATCCATTAGCTGAATGTGAATTCATCCACTTGCTGAAAACATACGCTGACTCCGAACCAATGGAGCCGGAAAATATACTTTTGGAAGAAGCCTACAACCGCTTTATTGAACAGGTAGTCGAATTATCCGAACAGGCACGCTCATCCATAGACTTCCTGCGTTGCCTTAAAATAACCGAAATAACTCTTACGAAGATGAAACTTACAATCAAACCCACCTTGCACAAAATTCAGGCATTTTTCATTGATGCCGCGGTCAAGTATCTGAATTGCGAACGGGAGTTTCTGATGCTCAAGCTCAAATATCCGCAAATGGGCAGACAGAACGACAAACAATATAAATCACCCCTCTACTGGTCGCGGACACCCACTGACCTCATGGAACTACTCGCGGCCATGCACGCTGCCGGCATTGTAAAAAAGATCGACGGGTCGGATGCGGAAATGACGTTGATGGTACAGTCCTTTGAAACGTTTTTTAACTGTCACATCAAGAATCCGGCACGGTGTCGGAACGCCGCCGTCAACCGGAAATTACGCCTTACGAAGTTTCTCGATTTCCTGAAAGGGGCTTTGACCAATATCAGCCAGCGATAAATCCCGTTCCGCCGAAAGCCCGCCGAAAAATGTGCGGGCTTTTTTATTCCTACCGATGTCGTTTGCGTCTTTTCCGGCGTTTTCGCTGCTGCTGGTATTCTTCTTCGGCCGCACCCCGATTGTTATTCAGAATATCGAACAGTGAGTTCGGATTGGCAGACCGTTTCTCCGGAGGCTTCTCGTCTTCATACAGCTCTTCCGCATCAGGACAAATGTCCTCCAGAAAATCGGGGTCATAATCTATACCCGGAATCAGCGGATATTCGCCCGTTGTATCGTCCGGTAATTCAACATGGGGCATCTCAAGAATCGGAACGGTCGAAACCCGGTCGATAGAATCCCTCTCGGTGAAATGTTGTTCAAGGATGTTTGCCGAGAACTCTTTGCCCAGCCGGGAACCGTTGGCCACCACACCCGATTCATGGTCGATAAATGTCGCTCCGTAAATGCGTCCGGCATCGTTGATGCGGAATACCGCGTCGATACGTTCCATTCGAAGCAGTTCCCGGAACTCCGACACGGAGGTCGTCGCTTTCATCGCTCCGGCCACCGCATCCCGTGTGTGGGAATAAAGCTCCTGCTCCTTGATCTTCACAGCGCAGCGTTCGTAATATCTTTTCAGGGCCTTATACCCCACGTCCTGCCCGATACGGCTGGATTTGATAGGCGTCCCGATCCGTTGTCCGTCGTCTGTCAGCGCCCCGTACATGATGCCCGCATAATCCCGCCCCTCGATCGTGCCGCAGCGTTCCTCGATGGAGATATTAAACACCTCCAGCAAGGTTCGCAGTTCCCCGAACGAAACGCATCTGTAGCGGTGCAGGCACGAGCGTACCCCGGAGGAAAGTTGTTGTTTCACGTCGCCGGCTTCATAATTTACCCTTCGCAGTTCAGGAGTGTCAGCTTTTTCTTCTCCCAACACCGCCGGCCGAAGATCGTATTTCGACTCTATTCACCGCAGGGTGTCCATCGAGCGGCGTGCCTCGAAGTCATGCGGAAGTTTCCGTCCCTCGCTGTCGATACGGAGCGACACGATATGCAGGTGGTCGCGGTCGATGTCGGTGTGTTTGAAGACGAAATACGGTTGTTCCCCATACCCCATTTTTTCCATGTAGACCTGCGCGATCTCGGAAAGCTGTGCGTCGGTCAGCTTGTCTTCCGGCGCCGGGTTCAGCGACACATGGAATACCATCTTCTTCGTTCGCTGGTTGACGTCGAGATAGGGCTGAAACGTCTCCATAGCACGGATCATATCGAGCCTTCCGTCTGAAGGCGTCGTCATCAGGGCGTTTTGGCAGAGGAGCAGGTAAGCCCTCTCCTTGTCGATCTTCTCCTTGTTGTAGAAAAGCGCCCCTGCGGGCGAGGAACCGGAAGTTATTCGTGCGACCATGCGGCGTACAGTTTTTCGGAAAGGGCGATTATCTGCTCGGAAAGGGCTTTGAGTTTCCGAGTTTCCTGCTCAAGAGCAAGCATCTGTTTGGGGATGGCGACGGTCGAAAAATGAGTATTCACAGCCCGGACAATCTGGTTATAATTGTTACCTATGCGTTGAAATTGCGCGTAAAACTTGTTCAGCAGCGTGATATACCGGGCCATCGTCGGGTCGGTTTTCACGATGCGGAATTCTTCGCCGAAGATGCGGCGAACGATAAAGCGGCTGCGGTTGCCACTCATTCCGGCCTCCTCCATCATTCGGCAAAAGTGCATGTTCTGTTCTTCGTTCAGGCGAAAGGAGTACTTGAAACTCCGCTTATCGTCATCATCATTCACATCCATAGTTCTTGTTTTAAGGTGGCGCGACTTGGGAGCGACACCGCAGCCCCGCAGGGCGAGCACCTTTGTCGGACAAACGCCAGTTTGTCGGACAAAGGTACAGCTCGCTACCGTCTCCGCGACGGTAAAACGCAATCGCAGAACAACTTGCGAAGCCCCATTATGCCAAAGGTCTGCGGGCAACATCCCGTACTGCAATGATACGACGGATTTCGAGGCTTTGCAAGACGCGTGAACGGCCTGGAGCGGTCTGGAGCGGCCAGCCGTCCGGTTCGCCAAAGAGGGGTATTATCTTCGGCCCGTGAGTGATTTCAGCGTTAGAAACCATTCAGCGGAAGAATGATTTCTCCGGCTGCTATCATTCAGTGACAGGGTGATTTCAGACTATGACTGATTTCAGTGTGAGGCTGATTTCAGCATGAAGTTGAAATCAATCGCTGAAATCAATCAGCGTGAGGTTGATTTCAGACATAGCGTGATTTCTCTGTGTGATAGATTTCACCATAAACTATATTCCTATGAAAGCAAAACAAGTATTCTTTTCCGTGTGCAGCCAAAAGGGTGGCGTGGGAAAATCGACGTTCACCGTACTATTGGCCAGTTGGCTCCATTACGTGTTGGGGCGTGATGTCCTGGTCGTCGATTGCGACGCTCCGCAGTGAAGTATCTCCGCACAGCGGGCGCGGGAGCTGGTCGTATTGGAAGGCAGCGAGTATTACAAACTGATGCTCTTACGTCAATTCAAGGCATCCCAACGTAAACTCTGGCCTGTATTGGAAACAACACCGGAGAAAGCCATGAGTGACGTTCGGCGATACCTCGACCAAACGCAGCGTTCTTTCGATCTGATTATGCTCGATATGCCGGGAACCGTATCCGCACCGGGAGTGTTCCGGGTGCTGGCGGAACTGGATTACATCTTCGTGCCGATGAAAGCCGACAAACTCGTGATGGAGAGTGCCGTGAGTTTCGCAAAGGCCGTAAATGAGCAGCTTGTGCAGAACCCGGACTACAACCTCCGGGGACTGCGGATGTTCTGGACGATGATCGACCGCCGGGAGCGAACACCTCTGTATGAACAATATGAAAAGGCACTTGACATTTTCCACCTCCCCCGGCTCAAGACCCAAATCCCGTATCGCAGCCGGTTCAACAAAGAGATCCTCGATGCAAAGGGCAGCATCGGACGCTCTACGCTCTTTCCGGCGGAGAAAACTTTTGCCCAGGAAGCGCAAATCGGTGCTTTGGCCCAAGAGATCCTTTCCATTTTCGAGGTATAATATGGCGAAGCAAAACAGAAGGCCCGAACTCGACGAACAAATGCTGCGGGACATCGTGAGCAGTCAGAGTCTTAACGGCTCTATCCTATCGGTCGCCGAGCAGGTCGCACACGGGCAGACATCCACATCTGCCCGGGAAGCACCTCCGTTGGCGGCTCCTGTAACGGAACCGCGACGACGGCGTATTCCCATTCCCGATTACACTTCGACCTTCTTACGCAACACCGAAGTCAAGCGCCGCAGTGTAATTTATACCTCCGAGGACTTGAAGCGCAAATTAGCACACATAGTCGATATGCTGGGAAACGGGGAACTGACCGTAACAGCGTATGTGGAAAATATTCTCCGCAACCACCTTGAGATATACGGCGAAGAGATAAACCGTCTTCACCGGGAACGAAATTTCAACAACCTAATCTAATACACATGATGACTGAATATGATTATTTTCTTTACGCCGGAGTTATTGCCGTCGTAATCCTGCTGATCTGGATTGCCGTCAACCTGCTGCTTTCTGCGAAGAACGATTCGGGGGAAGAAAGCGCATCGAAAATCCGCATCCGCATTCGCTACAAGAAGCAGCCCTCAAAAACTGATGAAGCATTGAGTTTCCTTGCGGAGAACTACATTGACCGTTACCTTCAAACGGGGTTCCTCGAAAGGCGTAAAGGTATCTACGTAAGTTACGACACCCAACAGAAGCTCCGGCGCATCATCAACCATTACAACATCGAGGGTGTGACTATAAGCCACTATGCCGACCGTATCATTCGGGAACATCTGACTATGTACGAGACGGAGATCGAAGAGTTGCTGCGCCAGCGTACTGAAGAACCCTTATAGCATGTCCGGAGTGCTTATCGTCGCTGCGTGTCTGGTCTTTGTAGACCGTCTGCTGTTCCGGGGGCAGCTTGTGTCCCTGTTCATCCAGGGCTGCCGGGAAACGATACGCCGGCCGAAAAAGGCTCCTGCGTCGGAAGTGCAAGCAGCACCGCCTACGGTCCACGGTCCCGCATCTCTGATTGTAAAAAAATACTACGCGGACGGCCTGGAGCGGTCTGGAGCGGCCAAAACGGAAGAAGAGGTAGAAAAGGCACCGAAGCGTAATATATTTGCCGTCCAGCCCCCACAAGGGGGATTGCAAATGTGGGAAGACCCGAACTTTGCCATAGAGGATATTAATCCCGCAGTCAAAGATAAGGAGAAATCCAAAATCGAAAATGTCGATCCTGAAGTCCGCCGGATGATGGAGGAACTGACCGATGGTGAACCGGCAATGCCGGATGACTACACCGACGAAGAAAGGCAGGCTGTCGCCGGTTTTGACAGCAACGCCTTTATATAAACCGATTGTCTAACCCTAAACATGACGAGCTATGAGCAGCGTATTTGATTCGACGTGACTGAAATGACTGACTGAAAAGTGACCGACGGCCGCAGGCCGTTTGTTGGACGGTCTGCGGCTTTTGTTAATCTAAAAAACGCAGACGAATATGAAAAAGAAAATTATGATCCTGGGAGCCGCCGTAACCGCTGCTGCGAGCACTTTCGCTCAAGGCAACGGCACGGCGGGTATCTCGGAAGCTACACAGATGGTTGCGAGCTACTTCGAACCGCTCACACAACTGATCTACGCGGTAGGTGCCGTTGTAGGATTGATCGGTGGAATAAAGGTCTACCAAAAGTTCTCGTCGGGCGATCCGGACACTTCGAAAACCGCGGCCAGTTGGTTTGGAGCCTGTATTTTCCTGATCGTTGCCGCAACTGTCCTCCGCTCTTTCTTCCTCTAACGATGGCCGAATTCGGAGTTAATAAAGGCGTCGGGAAAGAGGTCGAATTCAAAGGGCTTACTACGCAGTACCTTTTCATCTTTGCAGGAGGTCTGATAGGAGTATTCATTCTGGTTGTCATTCTCAACCTGTCCGGCTTGAATAACTTTTCCTGTATCCTATTCGGAATCGTTGCCGGTTCTGTACTTGTCTGGGGAGTATTTCACCTGAACAACAAGTACGGGCCGCATGGGTTGATGAAACGCATGGCTCTCAAGCAGCACCCGCGACGCATTATTCACCGCCGGAGCATCCGGCGATTATTCAATCGTTAATTTTTCAATATGCGAGGAAAATTCAAAACATCCACTTTGGAGCGGAAATTTCCGCTTCTGGCCGTCGAAAACAACTGCATCATATCCAAAAACGGGGACATCACAGCCGCATTTCGCGTCGTCCTTCCCGAACTCTTCACCATCACGGGCGCCGAGTACGAGGCTATGCACGGAGCATGACTGAAAGCCCTGAAAGTCCTCCCGGACTTCACGATCGTTCACAAACAAGATTATTTTATCGAAGAGCGTTACCGTCCGGCGGCTGACAATGCAGACCATTCGTTTCTTTCGCAATCTTTCGAGCGGCACTTCTTCGAACGGCCTTTTCTCAAACACTCCTGTTATCTTTTCATTACAAAGACGACGCCCGAGCAGATGCGGCGGCAAAGCAATTTCTCCACGCTTTGTCGGGGCTACATTATCCCGAAAGAAATCCGGGACAAAGATGCCGTTTCACGTTTTCTCGATGCCATCGGGCAAATGGAAAGCATCCTGAACGATTCAGGATTGCTGCGTCTGGAACAAATGTCCGGAACGGAGATTGTCGGCTCGGAAGACCGCGCGGGACTTATCGCCCGGTACTTAGCCCTCTCCAATGACGACAAGATCGTCAACGAAGATATGCGGCTCGATGCCGGACACATGCGTATCGGCGACAAATGGATGACGATGCACACGCTGTCCGACCTGGATGCAATGCCCCAGAGCGTCGCTACGGATGCCCGCCATGAACGCCTCTCGACGGATCGCTCCGACTGCCGTTTATCCTTTGCCGCCCCGGTGGGGTTATTGCTCAACTGTTCGCACCTCTACAACCAGTACATTTTTCTGGACAACCACGACGAAACACTTCGCCAGTTCGAACGCACGGCCCGGAATATGAATTCCCTCTCTCAATACAGCCGGGCCAACGCAATCAACAAGGAGTGGATCGACCTCTACCTCAATGAAGCGCATACCGAGGGCTACCGTTCTGTCCGGTGTCACTGCAATATCATTGCATGGACGGAGAACGAAGCCGAGTTGAAGCGCATCCGCAACGATGTCGGCTCCCAACTCGCACTCATGGGATGCACCCCGCATCACAATACCGTGGATGTCCCCGTCCTGTTTTGGGCGGGCATCCCCGGCAACGAAGCGGATTTCCCGGCCGAAGAATCGTTCCATACATTTCTGGAGCAAGCCCTATGCCTGTTCAACGGCGAGACGAATTACCGCTCGTCACTCTCCCCTTTTGGAATTAAAATGGTAGACCGCATCAGCGGTATTCCCGTGCATCTGGACATCAGCGACCTGCCGATGAAGAAGGGAATTTGTCAAAACCGGAACAAGTGTATCATCGGGCCGTCAGGGTCGGGCAAATCATTTCTTACCAACCACTTGATGCGTCAATACTACGAACAAGGGGCGCATATTGTGTTGGTAGACACCGGAAATTCATACAAAGGATTATGTGAGCTGATCCACGCCAAAACCAAAGGCGAAGACGGAATATACCTCACTTACACGGAGCAAAACCCGATCTCCTTCAATCCGTTCTACACGGACGATGGAATCTACGACATTGAGAAACGGGAATCTATCAAAACGCTGATTGTGGCTCTTTGGAAACGGGAAACGGAGGAGCCGACCCGAGCTGAGGAGGTCGCGCTGTCCAATGCGGTCAACCTGTATCTGGCAAAGATTAAGGGCAACTCTTCGATCACACCGTCGTTCAATACTTTTTACGAATTCGTCAATACGGATTACCGGAACCGGCTTATTCAGAAGAAAGTCCGCGAGAAAGATTTCGACATCGAGAATTTTCTGAATGTTCTGGAGCCGTTTTACCGGGGCGGAGAGTATGACTACCTGCTCAATTCTGACCAGCAGCTCGACCTGTTCTCGAAGCGGTTCATTGTCTTCGAGCTGGATAACATCGCCGACAACAAGGTCCTCTACCCTGTTGTCACGATCATCGTGATGGAAACGTTCATCAACAAGATGCGCCGCCTGAAAGGAGTCCGCAAGGTATTGTTGCTCGAAGAGGCATGGAAGGCTATCGCAAAGGCGGGCATGGCCAGCTTCATTAAGTATTTGTATAAAACCTGCCGTAAGTATTATGGCGAGTGCGTCTGTGTCACACAGGAATTGGACGATTTGCTGTCCTCTGAAATCCTCAAAGAGAGTGTTATCGCCAACTGCGACTGCCGCATCCTGCTGGACATGCGTAAATACGCAAACAAATTTGACGGCATCCAAGCCTTATTGGGACTCACGGAAAAAGAGAAAGGCCAAATTCTTTCGATCAATCTTGCGAATGACCCCAAAAGGCTCTACAAGGAGGTTTGGATAGGATTGGGAGGCGTCCAATCGGCAGTGTACGCTACCGAAGTCTCGGCCGAAGAGTATTTGACCTACACCACGGAAGAGGTCGAAAAGATGGAGGTCTTCGCCCTCGCGGAAAAGCTTGGCGGCGACATAGAGCAGGCAATCCGGCAGCTTGCGCAAAAAAAGCGAAATGAATAAACCGTAACCACCATGAAAAAGAAAAATGTATTTATCGGCGAATTTGCAAAACTTGTCGCCGACATGAAAAAGGAACATGCTACAAGAGGACGCTTCCTATTGTCCCTCGATAATCTGTTTCAGCAGGTGCAGCACAGCAATATCTGCGGTAGTTGGTTCGCTCGTGAGAGCCGACTTTCGGCGGCGATACGACGCATCGGGCCGAACAGTTTCCATGCGGTGATTTACGATAACACGTTATGCTACAAACGTGTCGTACAGGATGTCGTGATCTCCGCACGCTTGCAACAACTGACTTTTTTCACTACTGAGAATCCTGACGATCTTCACCGTGTGAAGTACGATGCGAATACGGAAACACTCTACCTGGGGTGTTATGGGGCGTTTACTCCCGAAGATGTCATATCTACCTATATCACAACGGAGGAATTGACCGAAGGCCCCGTGTGCGAATATCCCGAAGAGTAGGCTACGAGATGCGAAAGACAATCATTCTTTTTGTACTGCTCTTAATTTCGGGAATCGTCAAAGGGCAGTGGGTCGTCTCAGACCCGACGAACCTTGCGCAGAGTATCGTCAATTCCAGCAATCAGATGGTTCACACCTCGACGACATCGGCCAACATGCTCAACAATTTTCAGGAGACGATGAAGATTTACAAGCAAGGGAAACAGTATTATGATGCGCTGAAGGCCGTGAAAAATCTGGTGCGCAATGCCCGCAAGGTACAACAGTGTATTCTGATGGTCGGGGAAATCTCCGACATCTATGTGACCAGCTACCGCAGGATGCTTGCCGATGAGAACTTCTCCCCGCAGGAACTCGCTGCGATTGCCGTCGGATACACGAAGATCATCGAAGAGAGCGCCAATTCGCTCCGTGAATTACAGGACATCGTGAATCCCACGGATTTGAGCCTCACGGACAAAGATCGGCTGGATGTGGTCGATGCGGTATATGTCATCCTGCGCAAACACCGTAATCTGGCTCGTTATTACACCCGTAAATACATTTCTGTATCCATGCTGCGCGCCCGCGAGCGCGGAAACTCCGAGCAGGTGATGTTTTTATACGGGTCAGAAGAGGATAAATACTGGTAGCCATGTTCATACCACTAATTTCGGCGGAAAACCTGCATCAGATTCTCCGTGTCCTCTATGAAAGCATGATCGACATGTGTGAGCCAATGGCGTCGGTGGCATCCGCAATAGCAGGCATCGGGGCCATGTTGTATATCTCATATCGCGTATGGCAGTCCTTGGCCCGGGCTGAACCGATAGACCTCTTTCCGCTGCTCCGGCCTTTTGCAATTAGCATCTGCATCATGTTCTTCCCGACGCTGGTACTCGGCTCGATCAACGGGCTTCTCTCCCCCATCGTCAAAGCGACACACTCACTGATGGTCGGGCAGACTTTCGATATGCAGAAGTGGCAGAAAGAGCGGGATGAGAAGTTACGTCAAAGCAATGAAGAGATGCCCGCCGACGGATTCTATGAAGAGAACGCCGAAATGGAGCAGGCACTCGATGCTCTGGGTTTGGACGACCAAACGCAGAATACAATGGATCGTATGGATAAGGAACGGTCTTCGTGGAGCTTCAAAGGTATGCTTATGAAAGCGCTGGGGTGGCTTCTGGAACTGATTTTCGCGGCCGCTGGCGTTATTCTGGACGTACTCCGGACTTTCTACCTGATCGTACTTTCGCTGTTGGGGCCGATAGCTTTTGCGATTTCCGTATTCGACGGATTTCAAAACTCATTATCCCAATGGCTCTCGAAATACGTCTCGGTTTATCTCTGGCTGCCGATCAGCGACCTGTTCAGTGCAATCATCGCCCGCTTGCAGACCCTATCTTTACAAAACGACGCGGCACTTGCCGCATCCGGATACGACTGGTATTTCGATTCCAACAGCACCATATACCTTGTCTTTATACTGGTAGCGATCTGCGGATATTTCTGCATCCCGTCAATAGCGTCGTGGGTTGTGCAGGCAAACGGATTCGGCTCTTATAACAGAGCGGTCGGGGTGATGACAGCATTTGCGGGTGGTTTGGCCGGTTACGCGGTCGGAAAGACATACAGCACAGGGAAAGTCGCCGGAAAAGGTATTTCCAGATTAGCCAAATCCGAATTTTCCAATATCCTGACGACAAAAAATTTAAACAAATAAATGGAATTCAAATCATTGTTAAACATCGAAAGCAACTTCCGGCAGCTGCGTCTTTACAGCCTTGTCTTCGCAGGTATATGCACGGTAATAACGCTCATTGCCGTTTGGAAGTCCTATTCTTTCGCAGAGGCGCAGCGGCAGAAGATTTATGTCCTCGACAACGGGAAATCCTTACTCCTGGCTCTTTCACAGGACTTATCCCAGAACCGGCCCGTCGAAGCCCGTGAGCATGTGCGCCGTTTCCACGAACTTTTCTTCTCACTTTCACCCGACAAGGCCGCGATTGAATCCAACATCAACCGCGCCCTGCTGATGGCCGACAAAAGTGCCCTCACCTACTACAAGGTGCTTATGGAAAAAGGGTTCTTCAACAGGCTAATCGCGGGGAACATTTCCCAGATCGTAAAAGTGGACAGCATCAAGTGCGACTTCGAACGCTATCCCTACGAGGTGACGACCTACGCCCGGCAGCGGATCATGCGCGAGAGCAATATCACCGAGCGCAGTTTGGTTACGACCTGCCGATTGGTCAACTCCGTGCGTTCCGACAACAATCCGCAGGGGTTTATGCTGGAGAACTTGAACATCATCGAAAACAAAGACCTGACGACCTATGACCGGTAACTGCATTCGAATTCATGCCAAGGGACGATGGCTTCGGAAACGAATTCGGCGATGGCACAATGCGATGACCGATAGGCAGCGGCGGCGGATTCTCTTATGGTGCTTCATCTTTTTCTTGTTGGCCGGATGCTTCACGGTGATACGCGGATGCGGGCATTTTAGTTTCCCTCACATCGACCCCCTTACACTTAATCCCTAAATCTATGGTAGAAGAAACAAAACCCGATCCGCAGAAAGCGCAGCAGCGCAAGGTCTACATTGCCGGAGCAATCATGCTTATTCCTTTCTGTTTCTGTATGTACCTGATCTTCGGAACTGGAGCGCAAAGGGAGCCGGAGACTGCCGGAGCAAATGGTGTCAACGTAACGATTCCAGACGGGAAAGCTCAGAAAACCGAGGACAATAAGCAGAAAGCCGTTGAGAAAGTACGTAATCAGGATGCTCAGACACAACGATTACAGACTTTGGGGGACGATGCCTTTTCACTGCTTGACGACGGAAAGAGCGAAGAAACAAAGATACAGGGACAAGACCCCGTGAAACAATCGCAGGCAGCGAACCGCGCCATGCAGGAGCAGGCGCGGAGTTTCTACCGCCCGACGAAGAATCCCGAAGTCGAAGCCCTCAAAGAGCAGGTTGAAACCCTGAACGAGCAGTTGGAAGCACAGCGGGCCACGGCAACGCAGATTGATCCCGTAGCCCTTGCAGAGAAGCAATACCAGTTGGCACAGAAATACTTCGGGAACGGGACGGGAAAGGACGAGGCTGCTCCGGCAAATGGGAAAAAGAGCAAAAGCAAGAAATCGAGAATCTTCCCCATACGGGAAGGCGACATATCGGCTTCGACGCTAAACCCTACGCTGGATTTTTCACAAGAGCGGAATATGGGTTTCAATACCGCCACCCGGAGATCGGAGCTTCAGGCGAACACTATCCGGGCATGTATTGCCGAAGATCAAGTTATCCGTGTGGGCGGCATGGTACGTCTGCGGCTGTTGGACGCCGTGCGCATCGAAGGCGTGACGATTCCCCGGAACACGGCCCTATATGGCATGTCCCGCATTGACGGGATACGTCTTCAGGTCGTAGTATCGAGTATCGAATACGGCGGCCGGATTTTCGACGTAAACGCCATGTCCTACGATTTGGATGGACAGCCGGGGCTGAACATCCCCGATTCACGGGAACGACGGGCGATCAAGGAAGCACTCGCATCTATCGGGCAGAGTGCAGGTATGAGTGTCAATGTCACTAAGAGCGCCGGGCAGCAAATCGTATCCGACCTATCCCGAAGTGCAATATCAGCAACCACAAAGTACGTCGCGGAAAAGCTCAAGGAGGTGAAGATCACGCTCAAGGCCAATCATCAACTGCTATTAATATCTGAAGAGTAAACATGAAACAAAACATCATTTACATGACCCTGCTGACAGCGGCGTGCGCCGCATCGGGCATACAGGCACAGGCCCGCGTCGCCGATTCGCAACCGATACGCCCCATGCGTATCGAGGTTGGATTTACGAAAACCGTACATATCCTGTTCCCGTCGCCTGTAACGTATATCGACATCGGCTCGATGGACATCATCGCAGGCAAGGCCGACGGCGCGGAGAACGTCGTCCGCGTAAAGGCCGCAGTCAAGGATTTCACGACGGAAACGAACCTCACGATCATAACCGAAGACGGAGGATTCTACACTTTCGATGCCAGTTATGCCGAGAACCCGGCCATATCGACCGTGGAGATCGAAGCTCCGGCAACTCCGGCAGCAGCGGCAGCGGAGCCGGCCGAGGGCCGCGTGCTGTTGCAGGAGGTCGGCAGAGAGAAGCCGGCAACCGTAAAACGCATACTGGCTGACATCTACCGTCTGAACCGCGTGGATACAAAGGGTATTAGGGCAAAACGATACGGCATTGAGGTCGAAGTGCTGGGTATCTATATCCACAATGACGTGATTTACGTGCATACCGTCATTGCCAATGCGACGAACATATCCTTCGAAGTGGATTACAGGCGTTTCAATATCGAAGATAAGAAGATTGCCAAGCGCACCGCCCAGCAACGCACGCCGCTCGAAGTGCTACGCGTATGCAACGACCCGGCTGTCGTGCGCGGACACCAGCGGCAACGTTCGGTATTCGCACTGCCCAAGTTCACGATTTCCGACGACAAGGTGCTGGTACTGGAGATCGTCGAGCGGAACGGAGCGCGGCATCAGAATATCGAAATTAACAACAAGGATATTTTGCATGCAAGGGCGATTTAGCCATTATCCACTAAAAAAGCAAAGAGGGTTTCCTCTTTGCTTTTTTAGTTTGTCGGTTTTATCATCGCAGCTTAAAGGAATGAATATTGCAATAGTAATCATTATTATGAAAAAAGAGCTGAAATTATATAGGCCGGACATAGACTCTGTGGTAGAAGTACCGTATGCAGAGAGTAGCGTTCATGCCGGGTTCCCCTCACCTGCCGATGACTTCATGGAGGGACAGCTTGACCTGAATAGTCTGGTCATACGGCATCCGGAGGCTACTTTCTTCGCCCGTGTCGAGGGTGATTCAATGAAAGACGAAGGAATCGTCGAAGGAGATATTTTGGTCGTGGACAAGGCTATTCAGCCGTATGACGGTTGCCTGGCCGTGGCCTATATCGACGGAGAATTCACACTCAAGCGCATAAAAATGGAATCTGAAAAGATTCTGCTTGTACCTGCGAATCCGAAATATAAGACCATCGAAATCACCCCAAACAACGAATTCGTTATTTGGGGTGTAGTTAATTGGGTGCTAAAAAATGTATGATCCCTATTCGTCAGGCTCTTCCTGAATATATTTCTTGTTGTTCTCGAAAGCTTTATCACTCAATTCGTCGAAGTCAATATCATAATACCGCTCACGAAGGTAGATGATTAATGCACGGCATTTCTTTTTGAGCTTTAAAATTTCTTTTAAGCAAACATACATTTCTTTTTCATCTTCGGGGCATTCAAATATATCACCATGTGTATTCAGCCTATAAAATCTGCTGTGTGGGACTTTATAGTAAATATCTCCGTGATTTAGCGACTTAGCCCATAATGTTACAAATTCATCAATTTTACGAAAGGTCTGCTGATCGTATAAATGAAATTTATTACTCATAAACAATGCCCTAAAGCTTTCCCAGAATGGGAATATAGAATCAAATAACACAGCAGGCATATTCTCTACGTAATTATCAAAAATTTCAATATTGAAATTAGAAAATAACGCCTCGATTTTCTTTACATCCCGAGCGCGTTTTAGTTGGTATTCACTTTTCGCGTATCTGTCACCATATGGAAAATTAGCTTTTGCAATGCGTGTAATACCATCCATAATAATGGCTCTTAATTGTCCCGTGCCACTTTTATCAGTCTTATCTTTAATTTTAAAATGAAACATCCGGTTTTTCGGCAAATCGAAAGGCAAATCCAATTTGAAATCCCCGAATGCGTCATTGAAAATAAGGATTATCCGGTTCCATCCGACAACAGACGCAGCATACCCCAATTCAACGCAGACATTAGGACTGGGCACCTTTCGCACATCCGATGACAACTGATTGATCGTAGAAATATCAGCAATAAAAATATCACAGGAGGAGATCTTCTTAAAAATCGACTCAAGGATATTTATGCTTCCCGTTTCATCACGCCCAGCTTCATCATATTTCATTTTATCTGTTGCCTCTTCATTATATTTGCTTATAGCATCTTGTATTGCCTTTTTATGTAAATTATTTACATCTCTGGGAAGATCAGACTGCCAGGAATAAAAGACGGTTATAGGTTTCATAGATAAAAAAGAATTGAATTAATAGTTTGATTACTATCATATACAAAAATAATACTAACTCACAAAGAACGTTATATAAACAATGAATAAATTTTTTGGACTCGCAGATTGCAATAATTTTTATGCCTCATGTGAGCGGGTATTCAACCCCTCGCTTGTAGGACGCCCTGTCGTGGTGCTCTCAAACAACGACGGCTGTGTCATTGCGCGCTCCAACGAAGCCAAGAAACTCGGTATTGAAATGGGGGCGCCCTACTTTCAGATCAAGCAACTCGCTCGCCGCGGCAATGTCGCTGTTTTCTCTTCGAACTTCGTCCTATACGGCGATATGTCCCGGCGGGTAATGAGCCTGCTCAAGAAATTCGCCCCTGCGACTGAAATTTATTCCATCGACGAGGCGTTTTTGGATTTTTCGGGGGTCAATCCTGCGGCGCTCAACGGACTGGGACACGAGATCGCCCGTACCGTAAAACAGCAAACTGGGATTCCGGTCAGCATCGGCATCGCGCCGACCAAGACCCTTGCTAAAATCGCCTCGAAACTCTGCAAGCAATACCCGAAATTAGATGGCTGTTGCTTCATGTACCGCACACAGGATATTGAAAAGGTACTGCGCAAATTCCCGATTGAGGATGTCTGGGGCGTAGGCCGTCGCTATGCGAAAATGCTCAAGGCAAACGGCGTCGATACAGCGTGGGATTTTACGCAGCTAACCCCCGAGTGGGTGCGCAAACGCATGTCCGTTGTCGGGCTGCGCATGTGGAAAGAGCTGCGCGGAGAGGCGTGCATCGGTTTCGAGCAGGCACCAGCGGATAAGAAACAGATCGCCACGACGCGGACATTCGCCCACGACATCGACGACTTCGGGGAACTGCACCAGAGCGTTGCACAGTATGTCGCGGCTTGTGCCGAGAAGCTCCGCAAGCAGAACAGCGTATGTGGGGAGATCGTCGTATTCATTCTTACAAATCGTCACAAGGACAACATTCCGCAACACTATGAAAGCCGCCTGCTGAAGCTCTCCGTGCCGACAGACAGCACGCTGGAACTGACGAAATACACATCGGGGCTGCTCCGGCAGATTTATCGCAAAGGCTACGCTTACAAGCGGGCCGGGGTAATTCTTTCGGACATCAGTTCAAAGACGGGGACGCAGCGCGATATGTTCGACGCCACTGATCGGGATAAGCACGACCGTTTGATGAAGACTGTTGACGATTTGAACGCCGCCTACGGCAAAACTAAAATCGTCACGGCTGCCGAGGGATTTGAACGGTTCAAAATGAACCGACAGCACTTATCAGGCAAGCCTACTACGGACTGGAGCCAGATCATACAGGTAAAGTCTGGATAAATGAATTAGTCAAGACTTAATCTGACAGTTGCTTATAAAAAGAATAATTTTGTAACAGAAAACAGATTGAGTTATGACAACATCAGAAAAGGTCATCAAGAACAAGCTGGGATTGCTTGAACTCTCCCAACAGTTAGGAAACGTATCACGTGCTTGTAAGATTATGGGCTACAGTCGTGACAGTTTTTATCGTTTCAAAGAGTTGTATGAACAAGGCGGTGAAGTCGCCTTGCAGGAGATTTCTCGCCGTAAGCCTGTCATAAAGAACCGTGTGGAAGAACACATCGAGCAGGCAGTCGTACAGATGGCGATAGACAATCCTGCATTGGGGCAAGTCCGTGTATCCAATGAGCTACGTAAGAAAGGTATTCTTATTTCGCCGGGCGGAGTGCGTTCCATTTGGCTACGGCACGATATGGAGACCTTCCAGAAACGCCTGAAAGCATTGTCAGCCAAAGTGGAACAAGAGGGCATTATCCTTGATGAGAACCAAGTGGCGGCATTGGAAAAGCAAAAGAAGAAAAGCAGGCTCATGGAGAGATAGAAACTTATTATCCCGGTTTTCTACTTGCCCAAGACACTTATTATGTAGGATATATCAAAGGTGTGGGACACATTTATCAGCAGACCGTCATTGATACTTACTCCAAAATCGGATTTGCCAAGTTGTATGACAGAAAGAATGCGCTTGTTGCTGCCGATATGCTTAACGATAGGGTTATTCCTTTTTTCGAGCAGCATGACTTGAAACTGATGCGTATGCTCACAGATAGGGGGACGGAATACTGCGGAAACAGAGAAAACCATGAGTATGAGCTGTATTTGGCTGTGGAGGATATAGACCATTCAAAAATCAAGGCGAAAAGTCCGCAGACAAACGGTATCTGCGAAAGATTTAACAGAACTGTGCAGAATGAGTTCTATGCTATCGCATTCAGAAAGAGAATCTATACCTCTATTGAACAACTACAAACTGACCTTGATACGTGGATGAACGCTTATAACACGGAAAGAACACACTCCGGAAAGTACTGTTTCGGGAAAACACCCATGCAGACTTTTATCGAAGGAATCGCAGTAGCAAGGAAATATCAACTCCAAAATCAGGAAATTATAAAACCGGGTGAGGTTGATAAAACCCCAGCCAGTTGTGAGAGTGAAGAAAGTTGCGTAACTTCGCAACAAACATCTGACAGGTTTTTTGCCCGATAGAAAACCTATTGTCAGATTAAATCTTGACTATTACAGGATAAAAAAGGCTGATAGAAACTATCAGCCTTTTCTGTTAATCTGCTTTATCGCAAAGGTTTGCCGTTAAACGGATCGCCGGGCGTTTCTAACAACATTTCCAACTCTTCAAAAGTAGTGACATATCCTACCTATTTTTCATAGTTGCCGTTCTATGAATCGCTTATTTTCCCAACCCCAATGTTTCAGCCCGGATGTAAAATAACAGTTTTCAGTTTTTTGCCATTGACATCCATCTCTACATTCTTGGCTCGTGACCCGTTCTTCGTAAGGAAACTGTTCACATCGGTCAAAGCGGGAACAGATTACCCGGTCCTCTTTTTCTTCAAAGCGTTTAACAAGTGTCTCCATTGAAAGAAGACAACCGGTTTCTAACAAAGCAGCCCTACTAAAACTTGGTACGATTGGCTCAACACTTTTAGAGTCGATACAAGGAATCCCAAAGAAGCGGGTCAACTCATAAATAGATTCTTTGCTGGATATATCTCCGTTGTAGATTATTTCGAGTAGTTTGGATTCTCCTCCGGAAGCCTCTCGTTTACAGTTCTCAAAAACGCCCCGGTAATATTCGAGGTCATGTCCGAGCAACGCACTGAGGTTAATAATGAATTCGTCGATCATGCGGTGCATCATTCGGTATGCAGGCATTTCTTCACCCTTATATTTTCGAGAATGCTCTCGCATGATACGCTTGTATATTTCAATCCCGTTCTCTCCGGGATGTTCGTTCGCATAATCTATCATTGTGAAAAATGCCGCCCCCGGATTGTCAAAATATAGAGCCGTATAACATAGAGAGATAAGCATTTTAATGTCCTCGGCTATCTCCGGGCAATACTCCCGACAAATCATCTGCGCCGCTCTATACTTGATAGGCAGATTCAACACCAAGACATCGGGATTAACCAGCGATTGTATCAAATGGGCCATGCTTTCAATCACACAAGTATAACCGAAATCAAATCCGTTTTCGTAAGTCCTTCCCAATTCATCATCTACCACACCGATATTAACAGCCATTCTGCTTCTCTTTGCATCGGCTATATTTTGCTTGTTAACAATGACACGATCCACTCGTCCCTTTGAGTAATTTACAGTACCGTTTCTTGCTCCTAATAACAATTCGGCATAATCCACAAAAGAATAATCCTTATCCAGACGCAATGGTAATTCAACAGGATCATGTCGGTTTATATGATCTCGGTAAAGGATGTACTTTTTTATGAAATGATGGCAGAACGAGAGTCCGAATGGTGTAGTGATTTGCTGAAGATAATGTATGTATTCGTGAATAAATGTTCCAAGATGTTCTATCGACATTTCTTCTGGTGATTCTTTAAAATCGCATCCCTCCACTATCATGTGGAAAAAATTACATTCGTATTTGTTCTGACGACCTGCGAGGTTGGCTCCGTTCATATTATTAAACATTAACTTTGACAAATTCAAAAGAAATTGACAGTATCGAAGTTATGATTTCTTTTGATGAAAAGCAAATCTCATGGGTAGTATATACACAAACTTTATTGTTGCCGATCTCCGACAATACCAAAAAGAAAGAGTTGCTTCGGTTCAAAATACTGCCGTTTAACCTCTTTGAGTTTGGCGATGAGCTGCCGGATTTTTCGTTCGTTATAGTTACAACTGTCCGAAATATGTTCCAACGCATAGGCATATCTTTCTTCCAACTCTGCGACACCTTGTTTTACCGCTTCTTGATACTCGGTAATCGGCTCATTCCAAACCGATGGATAGCTGCCGCCGCCCGCCCCGCCCGTACTCCAGTTGATTGTAACGGCATACTTCCCGTTTAGTGACTGGCCGATATGAATGGTATTGTGCATATCCAACTCTATATTTTCGATTATGGGGATCATGCCACGAATCCAGCCGTATTCGTCGAACCTCTTGCCGGTGTAGCCGAAGAGTGGTCCGCGTTCGTATGTACTTGCGTTCAGTATGATTTCATGGACGCTATTGCCAAAGTTTTCGAAATAGGCGATTTTCTCTGCATCGTTCTTACGAATAGCTGATAGATAGCCTAAAACGGCATTTCGCTCTGTACGGGATGGATTATACTCCAGAATCGCGGCTAATTTTTCCTGTTTGCGGTATTTCTGTATAGGTTTCATATCTTTGAAATTTACAGTTGTTGTATCGGTTATTCCTGTGGATCAGACGATACTGCGCAGGCAATCGGTGTGTTGCTTTCAAGCCATTTCAGCACATGATTCATATTGTATTCGGAGGTGATAACCGCGATTCGGTCATCTGTCTGTGTAAAGCGCGTACTCTCGTAACTGTCGATCCACTCTTTGAGCGAAGATGCACCCCACCTCTCTCTGTCGTCGAACATTTCATCCAAAGTACGGATAGGCTCGGCGAACGTCACAATAAGCGTACGGTAGCCTGTTATTGATGTTTTCATATCGGGTTAAAATTAGGCAGGGCTTTTGCCCTGCCGGTTAAACATTATTCTCAAAAGTGGTAATATCATTACTGATCTATTTTTTGATTCGCGCCATAAGTTCGCCGGAAATTTCATGCAGTTCCCGGCTGCGGGTCGGGTCCATTTCCCGCGCTGCGGCAGTCAATCCCTGTGTCAGCTTGAAGAGGGACGGGCCGCCCTGCAACCCGTCTTCAGGGTTATTGTTCATCAATAACTTCTGAATGCTCTCGCTCTCCGACTTGAGGAGTTTGTTGGCCTTTACCAGTTTCTTGAGTTCATCGTCGAAATCGACTTTGACGCGGCTGGCTTCCTGAATCATTACAGCCTGCCGAGTGATGTTATCCCGGCTATACAGATTCTTCGTAAAGTCTTTGGTTGCGGACATGGTAGTTTCCGTGTCGAGAGCATAAGTTTTTTCGGAAAACATAAGGTTATCGGGCAGCCGTGTGCCGAGGTGTACCTGCTTCATCAGACTTTCACGTACCATACCGTTGAGACAAACGCCGTTGAGCAGGTAAGCCCGCATATCCACGGCCCCGTCCCCGTAGTCGGAGGTCGAGAAACGTGCGCCCATGTAGATCATCACCGTTCCGTTGAGTTCCGTGGGGATGCTGATAGGTTCCGGAAGGATCGTTTCGACCCAGATTTTCGTATCGCTCATAAAAGCGTCGCAGGGAACGGCGCCCTGGCTCATGGCTTCCGTCAGAAAGGCCGTGAGGATCTGCTCGCTGTTCAGACGCCGGTAGCTGTCCGACAACACGCCGCGCACCTGGTTGCCGACAGCCCGCACCAGTACGCGCGTCCGCTCCGTCCATCCCGAATGTTCGTTGAGAATCTGCGTCGCAAGCTGACGTTGCCACTCCGCCCCCTCTGAAAGTTGCCGGAGATATTTCGCCGGGATATTCATCTTCTCGGCCAACTGCCCTACTGCGTGCGGATGAAGCGAGTACCGGTTCTTGTCAACGTTCATCGTGATATATCCCTGTTCGGTGAATTTGATTACTGGACCCGTATCTTTCTTTTTGAGTTCCACCCCGATCGGAGCGATAAAGTCCTGCGCGGAACGGTGTTCCGACATTAACCGCTGAAGCGTTTGTTTCACGTTGTTCTGGTTGCGGTCGATCATACGTTGTACCTTGTTCCTAACAACGTCGTTGAGTCCTTTCTGCAATTCGATTCTATCCATAGTGTAGGCCCTTATTTTACCTGCCGGGCATGGCAGGGGTTAAAATTTATAATTGATATTTTACCGGAGTTAAAATCGAATCAATGTCTTACAAGACATTTGATTATCCCGGCTCTCGGAGCAAAGGGCAATAACAGGCGGGCAAGGCCGGAAACGGGGATCGAGGTATAAAAAAGCACCTTTACGGTGCTTTTTTTGTGCCGAGACTTCAGCCTGCCCCGACGGAGGCCGCGCGTCTGTTATCTTTGCGCAGGAGCCGGGAGAATGGCAGGAACATTATATTCACAAAATCGGCTATTGATTTCCCAGCATAATTATTGTATATTTGAATTATATCATAACCCTTAAAACTTACAATATGGAACTAAAAGAGATATTACCTCTTATATTTTCGGTTGCTTCTTTTATCGGAGTACTCGCCACAATCATTTATCAGGTTTCCACGTATCGTACAACTAAAAAAACCTCGGCATTACAACGATTCGATACTTCCTATTTCAATATGCTGGGATTACAACAACAAATAACAAATGAGCTGAAATCACCGGATGACGATATTACAGTAAAAGGCCGTGCTTTGTTTGAGTACTTATATCTCAACTATGAGAAAAAAAGCAAAAAGCAAAAAAATAAATCGTCTATAATAGAAAGTGTGTGCGGTCCGGATAGCAAAAACTGCGGAAAGGACAGTATGATGTCACTGATTTATTTCAAAGGATTGGAGGCGTATGACCAATCAGAATTACCAACAGTATTCGATCATTATTTCAGGCATTTATATCGTATAGTCAAATATATTGACGACCCACAACACAAATTTTTCAAGAAAAAAGAGCGTTATAATTATGCCGCGAATCTACGGGGAACCTTATCCAAATATGAATTGGTATGGCTGTATTATAATTGTCTTGCCGGGCCGGGAAAACAAAAATTTAAACCCCTTGTTGAGAAATATGCTTTGCTCAAAAATATAAGAGTGGAATTATTGTCCACAAGTAAGGAATTCAGATTCTATGCTGGTACAAACACACCTCGGTCAATCCAAGATATTGAAGGATATAATGATTTCGATTTCTATCTTACAGATGATGAAAAGCAGAAAGACAAATTCTATCTCGGAGCTTTTTATAACGAGCAGGAGTTAGAGGTCGAAAAAAGAAAATTCCGAGGGAACCGACCAGCTTTCAATGCTTGGGTGGCACGTAAGCCAACCCAACCAGCCCCGAACCCGTAAGAGCGCCCGAACCGGGAAAAATACAATAAGATAGCTGCCTTTCAGCAGCTATCTTTCATTATGGGGAATGGCCTATGCGTCGGCCTTCCCCTTTTCGCGCTGCACGCGTTTGTTTTTCTCCAACGTTTTGGTATAGTTCCGCGAGGTCGAAGTCGGGCATCACGCGCTGCCACGAATTACACTATTTTTCCTCTATTTGCTGTAAACTATAAATTTCTTTCTGCCTTTCAATCTCCTCGCGTAACTCTTCCTCTTTGGGCAGGTAGGTAAGGTATTTTGCAGCAAATAGTTGTGGATTCTCATGCAACACCGAATACCGGGCGATGTCGCGGCTGGTTTCCGTACAGAGGATCAATCCGATGGTCGGATTATCGCCGTCCGTGCGTTTCAACTCATCGTACATGCGGACATACATATCCATCTGCCCGACATCCTGATGCGAAATTTGGGTGGTCTTCAGGTCGATCAGCAAAAAGCACTTTAAAATGTAATTGTAGAATACTAAGTCAATGAAAAATCCCCTGCATCGGTTGAGATATGCTGCTGCCGGGCAACGAAAGCATAGCCCTTGCCCATCTCCATAATGAATTTCTGCAAATGCGTGAGAATAGCGCTTTCGAGTTTGGATTCGGTAAAGTCCATGTTGGATGCCAGACCCAGAAACTCCGCCACCATCGGATTCTTGATGAACTCCAGCTTATCCTGCTCATACGCCGTGGTCAGCGATTTCATTTCAGATACGACCTTTTCCTTTTTCAGGGATTGAAGCAAACGATGGTAATATTGCGACGATATATTACGGTCGAGTGTGCGAACACTCCACATCTCCTGCGCTGTCTCATTCAGATACCACATGCGGGCCGCATCGTCCGTAACCCGTAGCAAGGTTCGAATATGCGACCATGTAAGATTCTGCACACGCGTGTTCACTTTCTGCCAGTCCGGTAATAGCGAGTAGAATTGTCTGTAATACCAAAGATTACGTGTTGAGAAACCTTTGCCGAATGCCGCGGACAGTTCGCCGGAAAGCACCTTCAACAACTGCGTCCCGTATTCTGCACGGCTCTTGCCCTGCTGCTCCTGCTCGACGATCCGCTTTCCGATATTCCAATAGGTTTCAAGCATTACGGAGTTGATCGCGGCATAGCTATTCAGACGGGCATCCTCGATCAGACGTTTGATTTCGTCGATAAATGTGCGCTCCAATACAGGTTTAATAACAGATTGATTAAATTGGAAAAAAGATAAAATAAAGGTAGAAAATAATCTCCGAATTCTCCTACCTTTCCAGTTCCTTGGCAAACTCCGTAAGGGTGGTGCCGTAGCAGCCAGCAGATGCGTCGGTTTTCATCTTTTCGCGCTCTGCACTTTTGTTTTCTCCAACGTTTCAACAGCCTGTTTCGACGGTTTGCGAGCAATTGTCAGCCGAAGCCCGCAGTGCGGGCAGAGAAACTCACGGCTTTTAAGCAGTTGGCCGAGCGATAAAGGGATGAATCCGCTGCATTTCGGGCAAGTCAATCCGGTAGTTTGGGCTGTATCCATTGTGTTCTTATTTGTTCTCTTCCGCCTTTTGGGACCCGATCGGTCGGGACTGTTTCCAGGCTACCGACAAGGCCCCGATAGTTTCATAATTCGTCTCAATGTCTTTTTAGACATCCACACTCAAATCGTTTATCGCTTCCAGATTATCCCTAACATAGCACTTAACCAACATGCGTCTGCGTCGTATTTCTACCTGGTAAAGTACCGCGAGGTCGAAATGAGCTAAAGCGCCGCACACATTTTGCGGATATTTTGCAGAAAATCGTTTATTTTCTTGTCGTTGCGGGCGCATAATAAATTATACCGACTCTGCATATTAACCAATGTTTCTGCGTCCATGCCCGTCGCTGCCTCAATACGCAATGCGACATCGGCCGACAGCGGACGTTTTCCATTCAGAATACCGTTCAGCATAGCGGCCCGAACGTTGATTATCTCAGCAAGCCGTTTTTGGGTTAAACCCAGAACCGACAAGTTATCCTTAATAATTTCCCCCGGATGGGTTGGGGTACACAGTTCGTTATACATGGCACTATTTTTTGTAATGGTTCGTAATATCCTCTAAATGGCAAATGATGACTATTGGTTCCTCGGACACAACCTCTACACGAAACTCCAACCGGTATTGATCGTTGATCCTTATAGAGGAAATACCTTTTTTATCCCCGCTCAGCACCTCGTAGCGCAGAGAAGGGAACGTAAACAACTTTTCAATTTGGGGCGCTGCCATCAGCACATCGACGCACTTATGGTAGTTCTTAATAATCTGCGGCTGAAAACGATGTTTCTTGTCGCCGCATTTTCCCGTTTGGTAGAGCTGTTCAAGATACTCCTTTTCAAACTTTACAATCATCGTTGCTTGCTTATAACGTTACAAATATAGTACATATTTTGAAAAATTTACTTAAAAAGTAAATTTTTATTACAAGTTGTTGTTTATTAAAAACTTGCTATGTATTATCTCGACAAGTTGAAACACATCACCTTCTGTATATCGTCACAATTTTCATTTGGCTTCGAGCGAATTAAACGCCCTCTTGTAAAACTCGATGGTGGTGCCGAATAGTTTTGCACACTCTGCAATATTACGAGCGGTAAACGCGAATGCCACACTATATGTTTTTAGGCTATGGACACGTATAGTCGTTACGATCAAGTCGTTAAAAACCTGATTCGTATTGATTATATCAGTCGAGACAACAGACTCAGACTCCGTGTTTATGTATTCTCTCGATGCCTCTATTATTTTCTCATTTTCTGCAAAATTCACTTCACGAGTAAATTGAGATCTAATCAGTTCGCCTAACGTTTGGTAGTATCTTTTTTCGGGAGAATCTGGAGCAGAGGTAAGCCTCATGTTGTTTTGCCTTATATTAACAATATAAGCCCTCCATTTTATATCCCATTCATTTCTGATTTCATGCACCAGATCATAATATTCTTTGTATTTATCCACGACAATCTTTTGCTGCTCTTTCAGGAGCGAAACGCACGACATATATTGGTTGAACATTATTTTCTTCTGGGTTTTATCAACCGACCTCGGGAGTCCGATATAGAGTGCATCCATAAGCCTATCAATCGAAAATTGAGACAGAACGTCGATGGTAACATGCTGGGGCGTACATGGTACGGTTGAAAGATAGGGAGTACTTGAGATGCCCTTTGCCAACTCGTCTATTGACTGTGCATATTGATATAGATGGGGAAGGTTAATATCGGCCCATGTGAGGATGGTGTTTCTTACCAATGCCCGGCTCATCTTTTCATCCCGCTGTTTTAGCCATTCATTTAGGAGATAGCCAAGCATAAAAATTAAGATTGAGATGAATGCCGGAAGCAGAATGTCCCACGATACGCCAAGGAATTGATATTGTGTTTGTGTCGAAAGATGTGAACTGATCGTCGATAAATTGGTATTTATCTCTGAAAGTGTGGTCGTAACAAGGCTGTCGGATGTATTCATTTCGGTGTTTATCTGCTCAAGGCAGGTTTGAATTCCTTTGAATTCGAATTGGAGAGACTGGTCGGCAAACATATTACTTCAGCTATTAACATTCCAAACTCCTTGGAAAACTCCGTAAAGGTGATGCCATAGCAGGCAACAGAGGCGTATTAAGGTATAAAGTAAATTAAGAAAAGAACGATTTTAATCTCAATTCCCGCGCTCAAGTCTTTTGTCAAGGAAATATACCACCAATCCGCAATAGGGTTTATAATGTCCTCTTGCATCTTTTTCATCCCATTCTTTTCGAATTCGTCGGAGTTTTTGTTTGTCGGTATTCCAATCTGCTTTTTTTCCTAAAACTTCAATTATCGCATTAAGCGTCACACGTCGCTCCTCTTTCAAATAAACATTATTAAGATTTAAAAGACGATTGATTTCATCGTCCCATGTTGCATTGCGCGATTTTATGGTTCCGCTTAATGTATAAGAAAGTGTCTTGAAGAAAGGATCGGTCAATAAATTGAAGGTAATATCATTGTTCCCCTTACTGGTATCGCAGTGGCGGCATTCTTTCGTTACACCGCTGCAACAAATTACCATGTTCCTGTATTTGAGTTTTTCTTTATCATTAAGATCCCTGCATTTCATATGTTCAATCTTGGTGTTTTTCCCTTCGACATCAAGACCTTTCATACAATATGCACAAATAAAACCTTGTTCTTTCAACAAGATCTCACGCAACTCTGGGTTTGCTTGATAATCAACACCAGGAGTACAACAGTATTCCGTCCATTTTCTCGGCTGAAGACGACTTTTAACTATCTTTCTCATTGAACGGGGCTTCCATAAGATTTATCATCGTTTCGGCTTGCGTCAATTCGGGTATATATCCCTTGAGTGATTGTCGTAAGTTTAGCAGTTTTTCTTTGGCTTCAGCGAATTTTTCTTCGTCGATTAAGTTGAACACTTCATCCAATTTTTCTTGCACCTGCTCATCCCGGGGAGTTTGGCCGAGTTCCATTTTAATAATTGTAGAAGCATCCATACCGAAAGTATATATTTCCTTTTGAATATATCCATCTTCGGGATTATATGTCATTTGAAAAACCTTATTATCAGGATAATCTTCGACGCTCGACATTACCATTGGAGCATGTGTTGTGATAATAAACTGCAAATTCCAGAAAGTATCTGATAACGCTTTGATAACAGACGCTTGTAATGTCGGATGCAAATGTAAATCTATTTCGTCAATAAGCACTGTGCCCTGGGTAAACCGAAAGGCATGTTCACCAAAATGTCCTCCATTTAAAAGCGTACACCGAAAGGCAATATCCATCACGATATTAACAAGCCGTTTGTAACCATCTGAAAGATGATTCGCTTCCACCTCACGACCGTCCACATAATGAAAATAAACGCTTTTTTTATACGGACGAATTATCATATCCCGTATTATATTGCACCCTTCACGTCCTAAAGCCTGAACTATGGCTTTTCTTACGCACGCGACTTCAAAATCATGTGGATTTTTTTCTGTAAGCACCAATAATCTGTCCAGCCAATAGGGATAAAAGCCATCTCCTAACAGACATTCATAGTATCCAAAAGACGGTTTATGTTTGTAAATCTTAAAAGGACTCCCGTTAATTTTTCGGGGAGCATGAATATCTTCCGTAGAAAAACAAGCAAACAAAGGCAATGGTTTTATTTGAGCTTTTGCGGTTTGATCGAACAGTGTATTGAACAAATTTTTAGTAAATACTTTGTATCCTTTAGCTCCTGCAACTGATGTCCGTGTTTTTTTTGAGGTCAGTTCAATATAAGAATGATATACCTCTTCAATGGATTCACTATAATTGGAGTAATCAAATCCTATTCTGATCGGCTTTTCATTCATATAAGAGGTTTCGCTATCTATCATGGTGAAATCCTCTTTAGAAATGCCTAAAAACCTTGTATTTTCGTCGCTATATCCAAGAAAAAACGCACTCAATGCCGAACGCACAGCGAGTAAAAGAGATGTTTTTCCACTGGCATTATCTCCCACGAGTAGGTTAATCCGCTCTCCAAAATCCATTCGAAGTTTGGTGAAGCACCTGTAATTATCCAGCTCTATATAATTCATGTCGATAATTGATTACTATTTATCTACAAATATAGTGCTTATTCTTCAAATTGAAAATCATGTGAATCATATAATTCACGGGCATTGAAAATACAACTTATTTTCTGTAACTGGATAATTTTCGTAAATTTGGAATAGTAAAACCCAAATGCAAAACATAATTTATGAATATCAGTGAACTTTATTCGAAAATTAAAGAACTATTACCTGTAAAACAAGGTGATACTGATTTTCAGGAAACTTTACAAAAAGCTTTATCAGATTATACTTCTGACGTACAACAGTTGGATTCATCAGTATTTTCCAACAAAGATGAAAAAGAGGAAACAATAAGTAAGGTTGAGAATCTAAATAAAGGTATATGCCAAATCATCGACCTGTATTTTGGTGGTCGGCATGGGGAAGCATTCAGACTATTTCAACAACTAATGAACGGCCCAGATGGTCTTTTCGAGCAGATTGGTGTATTGACAATTAAAAAGCAGACAGAGACAGAGGAAAGAAATGAAGAAGGTCAGATTGTAAAAAAATCTGTACCCACAACATTGTTTCGAGCGCGCGAATTCAAAGACAAAAGAGGACATTCTTATGAAGAAATGTTCCATATTCCATTAGATCAACGTGGCATCGTAAAAACACAGAGATATAGTTCTCCGGGGTATCCATGCCTCTATTTGGGTAAAACCATCTATGCTTGCTGGGAAGAAATGCACCGTCCTCGATTCGACGACCTAATGTTTTCCGGATTCAGGGTACGACTTGACTTTGACGTATATGATTTAAGAGTCCCACAACTAAAAGACTTTGGAGACGAGAATTTATACAAAACATTACTTCGGCTTCCGCTTATTATTGCCTGTATGGTAAAAGTGAAAAATGATAATGATCCATTCAAACCAGAGTATATTATTCCGCAGCTTTTGATTGAAACGATTATTAGCAACAACCAAAATAAGATGGAAACAGAATTGGGACCGGGAGATTTGGTTTGGGGCGTTACATATTCTTCAACACATGTTAGCAGAGATTTTCCGTATAGTTTCACTTTCCTTGACAATATTGCATTGCCGGTGGTTTTAAGCAACGATAAGAATAAGCATTGTAGTGTATTAGCATCCTTATTTGATATATCCAACCCTCTTTGTTTGGAGTATGAGGAATTGAAAAACAATGACTCCGGTATAATGTGGGCATACCCTTATCCAGAAAGTGAAGAAGCACAACTTCGAGAACAATATAATGTTTCGAAAATGGGTTATATGGAAGATCGAATCAGATACTTTGGAGAATATAATACAATACCATACTTATATTTTGATGAACCACGGGCTGATGTAGTAATTGGGCAAAGAGGAGAGCCTGTTACTGTAAAATTGGTAACAAGTGGAGAATTCGAGGTTAGCTAAATAGAATAGAATTACATTTCCAGCTCCCGGAAAAACTCGGTCAGGGTGATGCCGTAATAGCGGCAGAGGCGCTCGATGGTGCAGAGCGTGAAGTTGCGGCGGCCGGTTTCGAGCAGGCCGATGTTCAGGCCCGTGGCGCGGGCGACGACTTTCTGGAACACGCCGCGCTCTTCACGCAGGGCCGTGAATTTCGCGGCGATGCGGCGAACGGCTTCCGTGTCATGGCGTTTGGGTTTCATAGCGTCGCGTCGTTTTCGGATTCGGATTCATCTGCGCCGCGGGGTGCTTCGTCGTAAGGCTCCAGCCCGGCGAAGAACTCTTCGAGCGTCGTGCCGTAGTAGCGGCAGATGTCGATCAGCGTGGTGATGGTCGGATTGCGCAGGCCGTTCTCGACATAGGCCAGGTAGATGCCCGTTTTGAACTGCACCTTTTCCTGCGACAAACCGTGCTGCTCGCGCAACTGGCGGAGCCGTCGGCCGACGGCCTTTAGAAATGCGGGGTTCCGTTCCTGCTTCATCATGGCGCAAAGAAGCGCACAAACTACCTTTTTTATAATACCGTAAAGGTAGCCCAGCACGAAAATGATGAAAAAATCGGGCCGAAATAGCTGTTTTTCAGGGCGCAAGTGTACCGAATCCGAAAAATCGTTTTACCTTTGTATCGGATAGACGCCAAAATCAAAATTATGGATAGTTTACTTGCTGATAGTGACAGGCGCAGTCTGTCTTGTCAGGCCAAGTAGATCCGTTCACCCCTCCAACATACGGGCAACGGGTCGAAAAGCCCGGCGCGATGATTGCACGAACCTCCGACGAGATCGGTGCGTTCGTCTGTAAAACCGACTGTTGAACAGCCGTTTTCAGCCCGTCACCACGAAATATAAAAAATAATGTGCTGCTCCTTATAAAAAAGGTAGTTTGGGCGTTGCGAATTTGAATTAAATTCGTACCTTTGTTTTAGCGATACCGCCGAAAGGCGTGAATCGCGTTGCTGCAACAGAGAAAGTGGAATTTTAATGTAAGCGGCAATCAAGAGGATGCCCTACGTCGGGTCGTTACCACGCCCCGATTGGAGGCAGTACATTCAAGGCACTACACCGCATGACGGGCGTGGGCCTCTTGCGTTATTAAGTCTTACGGGTATTCCACTACCTTCTGTTGCGTAGTAACGCAGGCACGCATACCTCTCGCGCAGGGGACAGCGTGGGCCTATCCTCGATAGGCCGGGTTCACGTCCGTCTATTTTGTTTAATAGGGGCTTCGGCGGATAGCATCGACTTAAAACGAAAAAGTTATGTTATCTTTGCGGAGTAATACACGGCCTTTGCCGTGACATATTGTAAAGAATAAAGGTTAGGACAACCTTTTACCGTACACAAAACTTCGGACAATTATAGTAATATAATTGGTTTTTAGCTGGTAAATTGATGTCTGAAACCTGTGTTATGCCCCTACCTTGTGTAGGGGCAGGCACGGGCGTAAGGGCAGTACCAGCTAAGGCTCCGAAGGCCGGTGTACGGGCTGTACCTGCGCTCGTGTTCTTTTAGATACCGTGCCGGGTGCATCGAGGTTATCCGAAACACCCGGCCCGCAGCTTCACACAGGAGCTTCGGGCGCAAGGGCAGCTACCACTAAGGCTCGCAAGGCCGGTCATAGGGGTTGCACCTGCGCCCATTTTCGATGGGGCCGGGAAAGTTGAACAACAACTAACCCCGGCAATATGTCACGGCAAATCAATCATAAGAAGGAGGCGTTTTTTGCGTCCGTCGGCCCCTGGTCGGCGGGAATTGCCGTGCCGTATGCCGGGATTTCTACTCCAAACCCTGAAAAGGGATCGACCGACTCCCAATCGGAAATTTCTTCCCCGGAGCCGTACGCTCCGCTTGTCGGCATTTCGCCGGCTTGTCGCGTTACCACCCCTAAAAATTATGCCCCATTGGAAAACGGGCCGCAGAGTCGGCTGCATAATTTTAGGGTCGGGGCCGCAGGCCCGATCAACCTGCGCCCCGTTTTTTTCTCGAAGTTTTACCCCGGCAATCTGCCACGGCCAATATATTTTAAAAAGGTTAAATTTGAGGTTATTGTAACTTCGGGAGACTGTAAGGAAGCCCGAGCCGCCATGACATTTGCCGGGGTTGTTTGCATAAGGATAGGCGGTGCGGCCCTACGATCTGGTAAGCAATGCGACGGCAAACCCCGCCGGCCTATCCTTTCCCGGTATCAAAACCCTAATTTTTTCCAATATTCGTTGTCGAATCCGACCTCAAGAGAGGGTAGAATAAACAGAAAAAACAGGGTCGGGGTGCGGAGGCTCATATCCTCCGTCCCCGTTATCACGGCGGAAACGGGCAGTACGCGGGAGAATCGACAAGATTCAGGCAACACCCCGAACCAACTCTGCGAGAGCAGCCTTTTGCAACCTGAAAATTTCGCTGCCCGTTTCCGCTTTTCATGCTATCCCAAACGGAGTTCTGCCGCCACGTGTGCGGATTACACCTGCTTCCCGGCCGGGAGCAGGCGGCAGACTCCGTTTCTCTCTCTTCCGGCTCCGCTGTGCGGCGTACGGTCTCATTTCCCCGTCCGGCGAAAAGGTGCGTCACTAACACAAGTTTATTCCCCCGGACGGTTCCGGGCCGGCCGCCGCCGTGCACAGTCCCCAATGCGTACGGTCGGACCCGGCCCGGTTTTTGTCGTTTCACTGCCAAAGTCGGGTAGTGGTTAAACCCGGCTTTTTTTTAATGTTTTTCCCCGGTTCGCCGGGTTTTCGGTGTCGGGGTTTAGCGGCTCCGGCACCATTCTTAAAAAAGCGAAGACATGAAACACGACCCAAAGAATAACCCTTTGCAGGCGACATTGGATTTCCTGCGTGCGCACGGGTTCAGGCTCACGCCCGCGGAGCTTCCGGACGAGTTGCTGCGCTTGTGGCTGGTTCCCGAATCACAGATCAGGGAGGGCCGTTACTGCGGCCCGCAGTCGCCCCGCAGTCCGGAGTTTAGGAGGTATTACCTTTCGATGTACGTCCTGGTCTTCACCTACATGGAGCACCATCCCGAACTGCCGCCCGCGTCGTCGATCGACGCCATCCCCGACTTCCGCCACCGCTGGCTGGAGTTCCAGCATGTGTTGCGTTACATCGCCTGCGCACGGCGCGACGGGCGTCCGCTTCCGGCGGTGAATATCCTGAACACGGAGCAGTACGACACCATACGGCGGCGTCTGGGGGTTACCGAGTGGTTATTCCGGATGCTGCCTGAAACCGTAAGCTGACATGGGAGCATATACGATCGGATTTCTGGGGCATTTCGCCTACACGGAGCGCATATGCGACTACATGGACACACTGATACTACGCACCCTGCAACAACACGGCGAGGTGCGGGTGATGGTGACGCTCCGGCGCGAGGCTGACCGGCTCATGGCCGGGCGCGTGCTGGAGATCGGCAACCTGCTTCCGGGGCTGCGGCTGGTTCCGGTCATCACGGAGCAGGAGGAGCGCATTTACAAGAAAAATAGTCCGAGCCGGTCGGCCCGCGAGCGCAAAAGGCGGCTCGACGCCGCAGACGGCTACGAGGTGGTTCCCGACACACTCTCTTCGAACAAGTTACCCGGCTATCATCAGCGGTTCATCGAGCGCTGCGACCAGATCGTCTACTCGACGTTCCGGGTTCCGCAATACATTCGGGACGACTTCGCACGGAAAGTCCGCATGAAAAAGGGCCGGCAGCCGCTCGTGCGCTACATCATGGAAGGGTTCTCGGTTTCCACACCCGTGAGCATGGAGCCGATGCTCGACTTGCATCAGAGCATCGAGTACATCCGTCGCAACGGGTTCCGCGTGATGACGGACAAACTCCCGCAGGAGTTGCTCGACAAGTGGCTCGCAAATGCCGACCTGCCGGGCAATTTCATGGAGTTCGGAGTGCAGGAGGAACTTGCAGACCTGTTCGGCCGACGGGATACGGACAAAGCGCATTACCTGCTTTACAAGGTCTTCACGGCGGCTTATATCGTCTACCACCGTCTGCTGACAGAGCCGGGAAGTGCGGCCTGCGAAGAGATAAACAGCCGCTTCCGGCAATTTCGGCGGCTGCTGAAACTGTTGGCGGTATGCCGCCGCAGGGGGATCGACACCGGACGCTTCGACCTGCTCGACTTCGACAACTACGACAAAATATTCAAACAGTTCGGATGGATGGATCGTCTGGAGAAGCCGGAAACGCGGCTTTGCGATTCGGAGCCGGGAAATACACCTTCAGCGGATGGAAAAGAAGAGTAACGACTGTTGGCAGCGGATCGAAAAGGTGCTGAAGCATGCCGGTATGTCGGCAAATTATTTTGCAAAATACATCGGACTGCGACACGGGGAGAATCTCTATCAGATCAAGCGGGGACGCAACAAAATAAGCCTCGACGTAGCACGCAGGATTCACCGGAAGTTCCCGAAATACTCGATTTCATGGCTGATATGCGGGGAACCCGAAGTGATGGACAATAACAGAGATGCCTTAACGGTTCTCCCGCTGTACCATGACATGTGGACGATACGGTTTTTGGAGGATGCCGCCGAAGAGCAGTTCATCATTTCCAAGGCGGCCGCGAACGGCGCGCAGTGCGCAGTTCCCTGCAATGGCGGTTCTTTGGAGGTGCCGTTTTTCCTCCGCGATACGATTTTGTTGTTCCGCAGACAGCCGCTCGAAAACTTGGGGACAGGAAGCGGCCTGTATCTGATCGACTACAAAGGGGAGCGGTTATTCAGGTTTCTCGAACGAAAAGCCTATATGGACTGTATTCAGATGGTCGGTCTTGTCCCTGAGAACCAAGACCCGGAGGTCGTCGATTGTGCCGCAGTCGAATCACTCTGGAAGGTTTGCGCAACGGTGAAAAGGTGGTAAGCCGGAAACGGCGCAAAAAAACGCGGCCTGTGCCGCGTTTTTCCGGTCAGGAAGGCTTGCCTTTGGGCTTTGTCATGCGGTAAAGAATCGCCGTATCGCGGATGGTCGATACAAAATCGTCCCGGGCGATTTTACTCGCTGCCGACGCTGACATGATTGGGACGGGCTGATCCTCCAACCATACGTGAGCCATGTATGAGCAGGTGGTTTTATCGTAGTATGTTACAATCGTAGCATCGAGATAGTTTTCAATTTCCCCGTTCACTATTTCGGCATACTTTTTTGCGAAAGGATTATAATTCGTTGCCATAATTGTCAGGTATTAGGGGTGGATTCCGGGACGATTCGGAAAAAGCCCCGGTTGAAGGGTGATTTGAAGATATAGTCTTCGGCGTCCTCCACACAGGTGAAAGTCAGGTATTTTACGCCGAAGATCATACGGAAATTCGCCAAGTTGCAAACCGTATCGCCCTGATGATTTTCAATATGACATCGGCGCGGCAGAGGGCGGAAATAGGCATACTTTTTCAGCCGTTTTTTAAACTGCTGCTCGTAAGCCTTATTTCTGCATTTCTTTCGTTCCTCATTGAACCGGACGTTTTCTATCATCAGGAAGTGATGCAGGGCGCGGTTGTAACGGGGAACAAGGCAATGCCATGTCCCGGTGAAGATGAAATAGAGAATTTCTGCGATAACGTCCCTGCGTCCTTTACGGGCCAGCACACCGGAAAGATACGGCTCTTCGTCTTCGCGGAACTTCTGCGGACTGCTGTCGCTGTCCGCATGTGTAATGAACACCGCATTGTCCGTAATGCGGATATTTCGAATGATCGTGTAACTCATGGTCAACAGGTATTAAGTAGAAAAAGAGGATAGCCCGAACGGGCTATCCTCGACAAGGTAAGTCCGGCAACCATTATGCTGCCGAAGTCAGCGTTTCAGGCTCATCGTCCTCGTCCGGTTCGATCGGGATGAAAATCGGCTCGGGAGCTGTTTCCGGGTCGTCGATGAACGGAGATTCATCGGGATTGGATTCGGGATTCTCGACAGGGAGCATTTCCGGCTCGGCATCGGGATCTTCCTCGGCCGTAGTTTCGGCTTCCTGCTGCTCGATAGCCGCGATCTGTTCCAGGAATTTCGCGTGTTTCTTCTCGTATTCCGCAAGATTGCGGGCACGGATTTCATCTGCCTCTTTCTTGTAGTTCAGGTCGGCGAATTCGTCCAACAGTTTCATCTCGACATCCGTTTCTCCATCGTCGCTGGACGGAATATATACGTTCGAAATGAATTCTTGAATATACATCCGCAGTATCATATTTAAATGCTGCGGCGTGAGTGATTTGACAGCAGCGAAGACTTGAACGTCCGTATTGGCCATATCGTTCAATTCGACACCCAGTTCTCCAAATCTATCATCCGGGATCAAGTCCATAAGCATAGCGTACTGGACGATTTGTTTCTCTTCCGTCTTGAGATTGGCGCGTGTGACCTTGCCGATCTTGATTACATCTCGAATCTCCTCTCGGGATTTTTTGATATGATTTACGCGAGCGATTTCATCCTGCCGTTTGAATACTTCGATCGGCGGCTCGGGAACAATCGTTTCATAGACCTGCCGGCCTTCGGCGTCTACCTCGTCCGTAGCGACCTCCTTTTCTTCGATTTCCTGATATACCACGCGGACATCGCGCTTCTCGATCAGAGCGTATTTGCGGATTCTACCCTTCTTGACGGCATACTCGAAATCCACGTAATCGGACTTGAAATCCTCCATTTCGCTTTCGTAGTCCTGGACGGCCTCGTTGTACTTCGCTTCATCCACGTAAGCATCGGGATCGACTGCTTCAGGCGGTTTCGGAGCTTCGACCTCGTTGTCGATATACATCGGCAGCGTGGTGACTTCATAGCCCTGCTCCTCCAGCATTTTGAGAACCGTTTCGATCGAGAAATCGGGTTGTACGGCGATCATTGTGCGCGGGTCGTCCTTGAGCATCTGGACAGCCTTGTCCCGCAGAAAATTCGCGTTCTTGGTGTATAGGCACGTCTTATCCTGACATGCCCCGCACTCCCCGGCACACTCCTTGAAAAGCACCTGATTCCGGGTGTTCTTTCCACACTCGTTGCATTCTGCCATGTCGAAGTTGTAACGGTCGAGCTGCGGCATATACTGGTCGTACAGCCGTTTGGCGATCTCCTTGATTCGGACGTTCTTCCACGACATCATATCGTCGTTCTTGAAATGCAGACGATATACCTCCTGCTGAATCTCCGGTTCATATTTGGCGATCTCGATGGCCACACCCACATTAATCTCCTCATTTTTGAGCAGGGCCGCCATTTCCGGGATCAGGTAGTTCAGTTTCATACGCCCGTGGATGTAGCTTTCGCTCTTGCCGAATTTGGAGGAGAGTCCCTCGTAGGTATGCCGCCCCGTATCGAGTGCCCGTTTGAAAGCCGCAGCTTCGTCGAGCGGCGTAATGTCCTCACGCTGCAAATTCTCCGTGATGGCGAGGTCTTCGGCCTCATCGTCGGACAGTTCACGGACAATCGCGAGTACTTCTTTCAAGTCGGCATAAATTGCCGCGCTATAACGCCGATAGCCGTATACGATCTCGAACATGCCGTCCTTCGTCGGTCTTACACAGATCGGCTGAAGGATACCGACGTGCCTGATGTTCTCGGCCAATTCAATGATTCCGGGTTCCAGTTCGTCGAGATTCGTTCGCGGATTCTTTGGGTTGGGGACGATCTTGTGGATGTCTATCAGCACGGTAGGCACTGACGTTCCGGGAATTGCCCCGAGCGGCGAGGGCGGTGTGTGCGCCGGAAGCAATGCAACGGCAACGGCATTCTCTGCCGCAGCCCTCATCTCGGGTTCGCAAGCAGGTTCAGGTGCCGAAACATCCGCCGCGCCCTCCCCCACTATCTCCGCAGAAGCCGTTTCTGCCGTTTTATTCGCGTCATTCTCCACGATGGGCTGCTCATCCGCTGCTGTCATTTCCTGCGGCTGGAGGGCTGTTGTTTCGGCATTGACCGGATTCTGGTTCTTGCCTTTCGAGGTCTTCGTGTTCTTGCGGGTATTCGCATTTGCTTTATTCGTTTTCATAACAATTACAGTTTTTATCGTGTGCCTCACGTTTTCAGGTGCAGAACCGTTGATTATACTGCATGACGGTTCCCGGCTCTGCATGCAGAACCGTCAGCAAATTCAATGTTTCAGGATTTATTTCGCTAATTGGATTACAAGCGGTTTGTCCTGTTCGTAGGACACGCCGGTAATTTCAGTTTCCGGATGTACGGGGAAGTTCCAATCCGGTATGACGCTCTCATCAGCATTGACCGTAAGGCCGTTCGAAAGTGTCATCGAGCAGTTATCGTCCACGATCTGCGCTGCGGCTTTCGCGGTATCGGCACGCACGATATAATAGCCTTTGAATGTATAGGTTACATTCACTCTTATTATCCGTTCCATGACTGCTGAATTTAAGGTTCTTCGGCGAGAAATTCTTCAAGTGACATTTCCTCGTCATACGCGAATTCCCATATATCGGCATAGCCTTCAGCGTTCATCGGGATTTCATGTTTGGTAACGACTGTCCCTGAATAATTTACCGTGACAATTGGTTCCACGGTACAAAAATCTTCATCTCCGTCGTCAGAACAGCGCATGTCATAGACAAACACGTCTTGCGGTAAAGAATTCCGATCTATCCGTGTGTCGGTATAAAGCGCCGAAATTCCATTGATCTCGGCTCTTCTAAAATCTGATATTTCGTTGATTGATCGTTTCATTGAGTCCGATAATAATTCGTTATCATTTCGCTGTTTCGTTCTTGTACTGGTTGTCAGCCATCAGCAGGAAATTCTCCAGCGTTTGTTCATCCCATGAAAGGTCAACCTTGATTTTCTGTTCGATGTGGTTCACCTGTATTTCATAGGAATACCTCAGCCCGTTACGAGTGATATAGCCGGAATTCTCGTTCCTGCCCCAATTCACATCCGGCAATTTTGCCAGGGCTTCCCGGAACAACTGTTTTGTGCGTTTATTGGCATCGTCTTTTCTCTTCAAATTCCCGTAATACTGGGTTAAGTAATTCACCCAATCATTGACCTTTTTCAAGGTCGGGGAACCTATCAGGTTCGGCTCCGTCAAGTCCCTTTTCGCATTTGTTTGGTCGTAATAATTCGTATTGTGAAAATCGGAAATATCAACTGATATTGCGTAATGCTTCTTGGGATGGTTTGATTTCTTGATTTCGAACATGATCTTATTTTGTTGAAAGCAAACACCGGCGTATTCCAGCCTGGTTTGCAGGGTTTCTTCGTCCGTGTAAATCCGGTATCGGATTTCGAGATCGGGAATAAACTTTCTGAAAAGGTCGGCAATCATTGTTGCCTCCTCGATCAGACGGTTTGCTTCTTTGGGATTCAAAAGGTGTACTTTCTTTAAATCCCGCTCCATAATAACAGTTATCATTGTGCAGTCACCTGCATACGGCAGGATTCAATTTCCCGTACATGCGAATCGCACTTGCGATATGGTGTTGCTGTGCATTTCAGCATGGGCTGGTTCAGAAAACGCCGGATATTGTCCTCGGCTTGTTCCGCACAGTTTGCAATGCACTTGAATGTGTAGTGCCGATACCCTTCGGCCTCTACACCGTAAATTTGCTGTTTCATAACAGTAGTTATTTAATTAATAAACAATTACGCCCAAATCCCCTTTATGTAGATAGGGAATCGGTACGGACAGATAAAACAGTGACGGGGCCTCGCAATCACCAAATTTTACATTTGGTGATTGTGGGGTGGCGCTATCTTGTCCGGGCCGATTCCCGACATATCAGAATCAACCATAAATCAAAAAAAAAGACTGCCCGAAGGCAGCCTTAACAAAATCCGTTACCGGATAATATGCACTTGAATCGTTTGGTTACAATGAATCCCTGATGCCAAATTTCTGCATTTTGGACATAGACCGCTGTATTTTCCGACGGTTCAAACGCTCGGACAGAAAAACCACATCGTACATGCTGAACATCATCTGTTGCTGGAACACTACCGGTTTAATCAACTGTTTCAGCACGCACGCCTCCAGTTGTTCTTCAGTGATCTCAAGCACTTCACATACACCCTTTATCCGCAGGAACATCGGACGGTCGCTGTGGCTGCACAGGTATTCAAAAGCAAGGAGTCCTTTGCTCAACAAAAAGTTGTTACGCAGGAGTTTTTCCAATTTGCCAACGGAGATAAGTACATACTCTTTCGTTTGATCGTTTTCCATAATACTGATTATTTAGTGATTACATCTTCCCTGCTTTTCTTTGCTTCCCGCTCCATATTGGCTATGAACTCCGTAACCTCTTTCAGCGAATACATACGCCGACGGTTGAATACGAATCCGACAAGTTGTCCCGTTTCCCGAAGCCTCCGAACCTGCCGTTCGCTGAAATGCAGCATGGAACACACTTCGTCGAACTCAAGGATAGGACTTCCGCCCAGCATATTCCGATGCCGTTTCATCTGGCGTATCTCCCCGAGTATCTCGTGAACCATCCGCCGGATTTCGAGTATCATTGCACTGTTTTCGCTGTCGTTCATAGACATTAATTTTACTGACAGCAAAGGTCGGATATGACCGTGGAATGTTTGTGTACGTTACATTGTAACATACACAAGATTTATATTTCCATATCAATTTTACTTATGAAAATTACAACTTGCCAAAACGGATTATCGCAGATTTTTATAGGGTCGAATGTTTTATAAGGAAATAGATTTGGAATTTCGCTAAATAATCCGTATCTTTACGCAGTAAAACACAGGTAATGTAAGAAATAGGGAGAAAAAAGCGCACGATCTTTTCGTGACCCTAAAATAATTACAAAAACCGGAACATATTGATACACAATATAGTCCCCTAAAAGATTCGTTTCCCTGAGGGGGTACAAAGCAAAAGACTGATAATCAATGATTATCGGTCTTTTTTGCGTTTATACTATTCCTTTCTCTTTAGCATTTTTAGGGCAAGAACAGCCCGTTTGAGGGTGCAGGGTACACATTAAGCTCCACATAGAGTACTACACACCCAACTGCATATAACAATGTAATCAAATGACATTCAAAGTTATATGCCGCAAAGAAATTATTTATAAAAATTCCACCTCTCCATTGTGCCTTTTATTCTTTCAGGGCAAACGCAAAAAGGCAGTCGGATTGGGCGTTTCCGTTGCGCTTAAACATTGGGACGCAGAAGCACAAAAGGTAACAGACGACTGCCCCGACAGGGACAATATTCAGTTTCAGATAACAGCCAAAGTAAAAGAGTACGAGAAGAAAATCCAGCGTTTAGAGATTATGGATATTCCCGTAACCTTTGAAAATCTCTTTGAACAGAACAGCAAGCGATTGAATTGTTCTGTTGGAGAATATCTGAAACAGACCATAGAACGGCTGGAAACGCTCGGCAAATACGGCTCGGCATCCAAACACCGTTCCCTACTCTCCCGCCTGTCTGAATTTAGGTCGCTGAACACTCGGTTCGATGAAATAGATTTAGCGTTCCTGCGTGATTTTGAATTGTTCCTACGTAAAGAGGGCAACGTAAACAACAGCATAGCCACGAAATTTGCCATCTTTAAGGCCGCCTATAACAAGGCCCTTGCAGAGGGTTTGTTTCTCCAAAAGATAAATCCGTTTGCAAAATACAAGGTTGGTAGCCTATGGACACGGACGAGGAAGCGAGCCATCACGAAAGAGGATATACAGAAACTCGTTGCATTGGAGATAGCCCCTAATTATAGAACGGACTATGCCGAGTTTGCACGGGACATCTTTCTGTTCTCCTACTACACGGCAGGCATTAATTTTACGGATATAGCAACCCTGCGCTACTGCGATATTGTGGACGGCAGGATTTACTACTCCCGCCATAAAACGCAGAAATTGCTGTCCTTTCAACTCGTCCCGAACGCCATGCGGATTATCGAGAAATACAGCAAGGCCAACCACGCACAAGAAGATTATATCTTCCCTATTCTCGACCGCACGGAACACAAGACAGCACAACAGATTTTCAACCGCACACACAAGGTTCTGCGGAAAGTCAATCGGGAGTTAAAGACGCTGGGTGAGCAGATAGGATTGGAAATGCCATTGACTACCTATGTCGCTCGGCATACGTTTGCGACCGTGCTGAAAAGGTCAGGAGTGAACATTGCCATCATTTCCGAATCATTGGGGCATTCAGACCTATCCACGACACAGATTTACTTGGACAGTTTCGAGAACTCACAAATCGACGCTGCAATGCAACACTTGTTATAGGAGTTTGGAGGTCGGCGACCAATATGGTAACCGACCTCCTTTTTTCCTAATGATGGGTAGCCTCCTCATTATCCGAGGTGTTTTTCCAGCATATCATATGTGGCCTGTTCCCGTGACAGCCCCTCTCCTGTCTGAGGTTTCATAATCTCTTGCGCTTGTTCGGCAGTCAGTCGATTGATTTGCTCCACCATCTGAACAGTAAACGCCGTAGGGTCTGCCGCATTGCTGAATTTCTTGGAGAGGTGGGTAATCAGGTACTTTTTTGCCAAGAACGTATCTGGAAATTTGCCTTGCGCGGCCTCATACCACTTGACACTCCGTTCATACCATCCAGCCTCTCCAAATGCTTTGGGCAGTTCCTTACTCTTGACACAGGCCACAAGGTCTTTTGGTTTGAGGGAATTTGCGCCCGTACACCATAAGGAAATGGTTGCCAGCGGGCAGCCTTTGCTACGGAGGTACATTGCAAACTCAAAGACTTTATTTTCGACACCGAGCATCATTGCAGGAGCCGCCATATAATCCGTACCCGTCCACGTCTTTGTGCAGATATTCATTTCTGCAATCAGTGCCGCAATCGACATTTCGACATTCAGCGGCTCACAAATTACGAAGTCATCCAGATTCAGTTTCAAATTCAGATAGGCAACCAATCGGTGCTGACCGTCCAGCACGGCATAGTAGTTTTCGGTCTGGTCATCGGGAATGTCGTTCCCATCGAGGTCTACCAGATGACCGTCCATAAGGTAGACATCCTCTCCCTTAACTACTATGATGGGCGACAACTGCCCGTACTCCTTAATGGAATTTTCTTTGGCCTTAACCGTCTTGGCGTTGATCGCGCGGTTGCCCTTGACAAATGCAAACTGGCGTGCTTCGTTCTCGATGGTGATGTTCATCTTTTTCATAGCTGTGGATTACTCCGTCCTTTACGGAGGGGCTTCTATTTGCTTCAGACCATCGCCCTCTGGCTGGAGCATCGAGAGGAACGCCCTCCCGACACCACAAAGGTCGATAGAAATTCAGCCCTTATTAGGGAGTAAAACACAGGCCGATTTACTCACCCTCTTCTTTGGGGAGTTTCAAACCACCTGCATAAGTCTTGGGATGCCGTTGGTTGAAATCGAAATCTCCATATTGTTTGATATTTCCTTTCAACGCAGAATCACTTACCAAAAATACCTCCTTTCTCGATAGTCGGCAGAAATGGATAATCCGAGAAATAAGTAATAGTTTGCTGTATGAAACGGTACTACCACGTTCGGCTCGTAAATCGGGCATGCCGAGGACATCGAACAATACCTTAAATAATTTGTACAACAACACCTGTTGTTGAGCAGCACCAAATGATTTCGTGTAATTCCTGCACATAATATCAAGCGTCCATACCTTTAATTGTGGTGCTTCTTGGTATTTGTCAAGTTCCCGCTTCACGAATCGACGTAGATTTTGCAATATTACAGGGCTGTTGGTCTCATAACGGTAGCTTTTGCGAATCTCCTTATCGTCCGACAGGTAAAGAACGGCTTGTGGATGATTCTCCAGATAATCTTCAATTTCAACCAATATATCATAATCCGTCTTGCTGGCGTCTGCTGCATTTATTCCAAAATCCATTGTAATATCGTAAATATAAAGCAGGGCGAACCAGAATTTTTTTACATCTAATTCGTATCCTTCCAATGTAGCGATAATGTCTTTATTATCGAGGAATGCTTGATATGTGAACGGCGGTTTTATTACCTCTCTATTCATTCGGGAGAGAAACCGCAAATTCCAGTCGCTCAAACAATAGTCCTCGCCATCCCAACCGACATTGATTTTGTCTGTCAGTTTATTGACATACTCCATAGCTTCATCATTCCAATTTTGAGGTATCGTATAGCCCATAATCGTAAAGTTTTCGGTTACTCAAAGATAATGAAAGCCTGCAAGAACAGCAACCATAAGACTTCGATTAAATTTTTTTTGTAAAATATTATGTTAAAATTTGGATTTTGATTAAATGCTTTATACCTTTGCACATCATTGTCACAGACAAGGGTAATTCTTGTTTCTTCCATAGAAAATATGTTATAGGACGGATAAGGATGGCATTATATGCTGTCCTTGTCTTTGGTTGATAGTCGCATATTTTTTGTGTCGGAAATGAAATTCCCTTATAAAAAGATATTTCACACACAGAAAAAATGCGGTGAAATCCTTTACCACATTTTTTGAGTACGAATCAAGTATTCTCTATAAAAAGAGTATTTCAGAATCAGAAAATGTGGAAGATTCCAATTAAAGAGATAGTAGGTTTTTGAATGACGGGATAGAGAGTTGCTCAAATCTGTCCTATGCAAACTGCTCAAAAGTGTCCTATATATACATTACCTACTTATACACTACCTATTAAAGTCGTACCGACCATGTACTACCACATCAAAGACCGCAGGTGATTCGAGAACCGCAAACAGGCCAAAGAACATTACGGCGTAGCCTGCTTCCGAAAACTGCTACACTTAAAAGAAATCATATTTACGAACAATCAAAATTCCATTGCTAACGATGAATTATACAGTAATCCCCAAATCAATCGTAAACTTTCAGACGGGCAACAGTAAGCCTATTGATATTTACGTGTGAGCGACCATTAAATATTGCTCCAATCACAAGACGAACATATCCCATATAACAGAGGAAAAACTATCCTTACTGACGGGATTGGATGAAAGAACTATACGACGGAGCATTAAACGCTTAAAGGATGCAGGTTATCTGACCGTGCAGACTACCATTAAAGAAGATGCAGACAGAGGATTTATAAAGCGGAACACGTACTATATAGCCCCAATAAAGACCAACTATTTCTTCCTCGATAATAGTTTCTTTCAAAAGAACTATCCCGCCAAGATTGCAGGGTTTCTGCTCTTATTAAAGGCAATATGCCTTAATAATACGGATACCATTCAATGAAGTATATCCCAAATTGCAAAGGGTATCGGATTATCGAGAAACACGATAACAGCTCTCATTAAAGAATGTCAGCAATTAGGGCTTATAAAGCCTATTTCTAATGGCTACGAACTGACAGCAGGCTGTTTTATCAATTCCTCTGTTAAAAAGACCAATGCAGGGATTTATAAGGAGCTATGCGAGTTCTGCCAATCAAAAGGAGTAACCCCACCGAACTGGGATAAACGAGCCATGTCCGTACTGCTTACCAAGTATAATGCAATAGGCTTATTGAGAACAGAGCCAATAAGCATAACCTACCAACTTAATAAACGGTGTAAGACCCTGCCCGAAAAAGCATCGTTGCCTTACTTTATAAAGGTGCTCGATATGCAGGAACAGTATAAGGCAGTTATAGAACAGGTAGAGCAAAACAAACTCGATAAGGAAGATTTCAAAGGTTTTGCATTTGAATAACAACCAGCAAATAATAGTCTATATACAGCCCTCATGCTTACGCATGCAGGGCTTTTCCCATTTAATGAGAGTATGACATATTTTGCGGATATTCGATTTATATAGACCTTATTAATTGTGTTATTCATCTTTATATGGCGTGCCGTAGGCACTCACTCAATAAGCCCAAGATTATAAAAATTGCATATATACCGCCCACGAACAAAGTGCCAACATCTGAATCTACTTGCCGAAAATGGACACTCACAGACTATGTAAAATAGATGGTGAAAATATTATAAATAATATTATATTAGTCATTTTCAAAATATTACAGCATAAAATTGTGTATTAAATTTAATATTGCTAATTTTAGGAAACCTTTAACTACTATGAATACAACTGCCAAAGGAAATAAATTTGAAGACAAAATTTATCAAATCTTCAAAGGGCTATTGGAAGATGAAAAATTACCTGTCAATAGGAAACAGAGTGTTATTAAGAAAAAAGAGAAATATTATTCAGAAGCTCGAAAAAAGCACATAATTACAGATATATCTATTGAAACGACAATGGAGATATCATCTTCATATAATATTCTGACAATTATTGAATGTAAAGATTGTAATCGTCCTACTTCTGTTGATGATGTAGAAGAATTCTACACGAAAATATCCCAACTAAAAGCACAAAAAGGCATTGTAATATCAAGACATGGATTTCAACAGGGAGCAATACAAGTAGCGGAGCATTATCACATTGGTCTAATCCGAATAAATGATGATGATTCTATGTTGACCATAGCAAATAGAAAATTCAAATCATATAAGGTAATTCGTTTAGTTTGTTGCATAGATTATTAAAATACACTCCGTTATCAATGCCTTCATCGTTAGCTGTTATCGGTAAACAGACCACCGGATATGCTTCCTCGAAAACTTTACCGAAACTTCGGAATGTATTATCATCATTCATCTCTCTGCCACAGCAGGAAACGGAAATCTGTCCACTGACAATTGGAAAAACCTTTTTATCGTACTGTATGTCATCCACCTTATAGACCCGGCGCGAACCATCAAGAAAGTATTTGAATAATGGAGGCATAGACATCATCTTTTCAGCCAAGGGGCACATGTCTCTCATATGAGGGTCATGTATACTCTCTGCAAATTCTTTCAGATTGATATATGAGTCTTCTTTCGCCTCGTACTCGATATTCGGGGGCAACATATTGTCATAACAATACTTGAACGACGCAAAGCATTCGCCTTGCGTTTCCTTCGCTATATAATCTAACAGCTTACCCATAACTCAATGCGTTATTGTTAAAATCACAAAAACATCGTCATATATACGGGGATATAGTCAATTCCTTGCTCGCGTTTCAGGTCTTTGGTGTAGATAACATACTTGTTCTGCACGCGGTCGGAGAACTTATCACAGAAAACATCCAACGAGGTATGCGATTTATAGCCGGATGACTTCACTTCAATCGGCGATATTTTATGCTCGTCTGCTATCAAGAAATCTATTTCATAGTATTTCTTTCCATCCGGGGTCGGTATCGTATGATAAAACAACTGCTTGCCGGCAGACCTCAACATCTGGGCTATAACATTCTCATAGACATAGCCTAAATTAGCGCTGAGTTTGTCGTTCAGCAGTTTTTCATAAATAATGTTATCCGTAAAGTCCTTGTCCTTGAAAGCCAGTGTTACAAACATTCCGGTATCGGATGCATATATCTTAAAGCGTTCATTATCCATCGTAAGAGCCAATCCGACATTCGGGTCATTGGAATGATATGCAACATTTGCAGACATGAAATTATTCATCATTTTAACGATGCCTGCAACTCGCTCTGCTCTTTCGCCGGGTATAGCCGATGCTATTTGATACCGCGAAGCATTCTTACTTAATTGTGCAGGTATTGCATCGTACAATGCCGTAGCTCTGCCCGTATTATCCAACTTCCAAAAATCCTCCTCGTACAGCGAAACAATATCCCGCTTTACTAAATCTACTGCTCCAAGATTGTTCGTCTTGATATACTCTGCTACTGCTTTCGGCATACCTCCGACCAACATATACAAGCGGAAATCGCGCATCATTCTACGATGAACGGCATCGCCTAACGGTATTCGTTTTTCAAATGCCGTGCGCAGCAACGGTATCGTGGCGGTATCGCCTAACGCCCATCGAAATTCTTCATAGTCCATCGGAAACATATCGACCCGCGTCTCCTCGCTCGGCAGCAGGATATCCTGACTGCTTTTGTGAACGGTAATGAGTGAGCCGGTTTCGATATAGTCGTATCGACGGTCTTTAACCAAATGTTTGATAGCCTGACGAGCCAAAGGAGCCTTTTGTATCTCATCGAATATGATTACCGACTTGCGTTCAATCAACTGCACCCGATAGATAAGTTGCAGCCGAAGAAATATATAGTTCAAGTCTGATATATCATTAAAAAGCTCCTGCACTTCTGCCGGTGCAATGGCAAAGTCGATGAGAATGTAGGACTCATACTCATTTCGAGCAAACTCTTCTGCAAGTGTGGACTTTCCGATTCGTCTTGCTCCTTGTATGAGAATTGCGGATTCTCCGTTCCGCTCCCTCTTCCATTTGAGCAATCGGTCGTACATCTTACGCTTGAACAATATAGTATCTTTCTCCATAGCCGTTGATATATAGCGCAAATATAGTGCTTTTGTTGGTATCCGCCAAATGTTTTGCGCATATTTTGTCAATTTGCGCTAAATGTTTCGCACCCATTCCGACAATCTCCGCTGTTTTTAACTTTGCAATAGCATATTCCATCAAATTGCCGCGTGTTTAGGATAAAATTATAGTGGCTATTCTTGATCCCCCAATAGCCACCTACGTCATAACAATACATAAATACATTTGAGTTATCGCATAATTCAGTTATCGTCATGCTTGTTTCAGCGTCAGTTGCCAAGCAATTATTTTAAAATATAAAACTCTTATTTACCCTACTATAATTGATTGAGGATGTTCGGTCGTCCCGACTGAAGAGATTTCCCCATTTCCATATTAACCACTCTCCGCCTTATACTGGTCGGATTTGAGATTGGCTAATGTCAACTGACACGCTTGTGATGATTCACATTTATCTTCCATTTGCAAAGTTGATCCAGCTTGCCTGCTGTACAGCCCGACAACAGTCGGGGGAGCCTAATACCCCAACAAACATTCGTTGTCGGGAGTGCTGCCATTCAATCTGCAAGCAGAGGCGGTGTAATTGTCCGATATTAGGCTGTCGGGATCTGGCAGAACAAATGAACAAAGGATATATTCGCAGCCGGAACAACAATCATTCATCATACGACGAAAATTTGAACGAGAAAAGGGAACAGAAAAAAGTTCACAGCGCGATTTTGAACCGACTAATAGCCGGCTATATTTAGGGCTATATATTCAGCTCGCAAAAAAGGTTTATTTTCTTTTTCTCCTATACGCCCCCGTAGTAAAGTAAACCGTTTTCCGAACCGCTCTCGATTCCGAATCAATCGAACAATCCGTTCACCAGATTCACCGCTTCGTCTTTCTTGCGGTTGATGATTTTGGCGTAAACCTGCGTCATCTTCACGTCCGTATGCCCGAGCAATTTCGAAGTCGTGTATAAATCTGCACCGAGAGTCAGCATCATCGTGGCGAACGTATGCCTCGCCGTGTGGAACGAAAACCGCTTGTCGATTCCCGCCGCTTTCGCCCATGGCTTGAGCAGGATGTTGATATGCGTTGTAGAGGGCAGGTCGAACACTGCATCCTCCGCCATCTTCTCGCCCCGCTCGGGCATCCACCGTAACGCTTCGGGCGAAAGCGGGAGGTAAATCGGCTCTTTGGTCTTCTGCATCACGACCTCCAACCGATACTGTCCATTATCCGCATAGACGTTGCCCCATTTCAAGCCGATTATATCGCTTATCCGCAGTCCGCAGAAGCAGGAGAACAGATAAGCCTGTTTTACCGCCTCGTTCTTCATCGGGGTGGCGATCAATGCCCGAAGCTCCTCGATAGTCATATACTCCCTTTTGCTTTCGGGACGGTGTATCTTGTCCGAATTGCCAATTTTCGTAAAGGGATTCAGTTTGATCACGTCGGCACGGACAGCAGCGTTCAATGCTCCGTTCAGCACCCGGTAATAGTTCTGTGCCGTGAATTTCGAGACGGGTTTTCCTTGCGGACGATATTCCGTCAGAAGGTAGTCGATATATCCCTGACAAAAGGTTTTGTCCACCTGCCCCATCGTTACCCGTTCGCCTGCATAGTCTTTCAGTATTTGGATGGCTACCTTGATTTGGTGTCCGTCCTTTTTGCCTCGTTTCTGCTGGTTCTCCATGTAAGTATTCATCCAATCCAGCAATGAAACTGTTTCCTGATTGTCGGCACGCTTGATTCCTGCTTCGCCGTTGGTCAGTTCGATGATGCGCCGAGACTTGATCGTATTGGCCGCCGTCATGGTCGCTGCATTCCGTTTGCGGGCATTATCGTCCGTTTCGGGGATGATGTACATCTTGAGATATTCATACGACCGCTTGCCGTTGCGGTATATGTCGAGATACAAACTTTTGCTGCCGTCGGCCAATTCTTTCATCCGAAGACGGATCGGCTCCTTGACTTTCGCGGGTTTCTTTATTCGGGGCATAATTTCTCTTTTTACTCGTTATTTCTGCCGCAAAGGTAGAAAGAATAATCCGAATAAAGGAACAAATAAGAAACAAAAATACGCCGAAAAAGAACCTAATAACTGCAAAGGATGCTAACAAGTGAAAATGCAATATCCGTTATAATATGCTGATATAACAGTGCTTTATCTTCATTTGATTGGTTCTTGTTTTCATTTCCGAATCTTACTTTATAAATGTAGGAAATTCGGACAAGGTAGAGAACGGCAGACATCTTCTCGCGTCATATCCATTTGTGGATATAGGCGTGGGGCTGTTGCTTATTTATACCTTGGGTTTCCTACGACCTGTTTGACTAAATAAGTTTTCGGCACCACGCTTTCTGTTTCATTAAATCCAAAAATTAATCGTCGCATAGGTGCAAGAGCGACAACCTAAACTTATTGCAACTATGAAAAAGTTGTTTCTTATTGTGGCCGCTATGTTTGTGGCTGTTTCTTTCTCGGCTTGTTCCGATGATAAGGATGAAGCGTCCATTGTCGGAGAATGGCAATTAACCCATTCTGTCGGTTACGTAATTGAGGCAGGAGAACAGTATGATTTCGACAAGACATTTCCCGACGATGGTTACTACACAGGGTACATTTTCAATGAAGATGGCAAGGGAACGTATTATGCAACATATACCAATTCCACCACTCCCGAAGAATCAACCCCTATTACCTACTCTATTTCGGGAAAGACGTTAACAATAACTGCATCGGGCGATACACAGACCTTTGAAATTAAAGAACTATCCTCTGCAAAACTCGTTTTATATGAGAATAATTTAGATGCAGAATATGTTGAAACAAACACCTATAAAAGGGTAAAGTAAAGTATTCGCATAATTAGGGACAGACTTGTGCAGACGGTCTATATTATACCGTTCTGCCCAAGTTTGTCCTTTTTATATTACTTGCATATTTCATAAATTTTTTGTATATTTACATCATAATCAAACATTTAATAACAATATAAATTTTAGCTAAAATGAAAAGAAAAACACCAAGCATTAATTGAAAAACGGGCACAGAGACTATCGACGATGTTCAAATATCGTATATCTCCAAAGGGGTATCTTATGATAATATTTACGGCGTCTGTCTATTCGTAGGACGTAGAACTGATGACCCCACACCACGAGAGTTTCACTATATCTTTGAACTCGACATCGACCCTACGAAAGATATGACCATCTGTTTTCAGAAACGAGGTCGTTATATGGTAGGATTCTCCTATCTGCTAAATCCAAAAGCCGTAGAGGAGGGTTGTCTCGCCATTGTATTGCCCAACATGGTAGATATTCCCAAGTCCAATTGTATGCTTAATCTCTTTGAAGCCCATATAAAGAGTGATACGGTCATATTCGACTATACGACAAAGGAGGGCAAACAGAATGTATTCAAATTCCCGCTGACTGGATTCAACGAGAAATATTTAGAGCAGTTTATATAAAAGATAAGAGGACAGACTTTGACAAGGGGTCTATAATTAGACCGTTTGACAATGTTTGTCCTTACTTTTTCAACTAATAACAAAGCAACATACACTCTCTTAAAAGGAGAGAGCAGGGGAAAATTTTCCCGCGCGTTTTTCTCCACGAGTTACGAGGACAGACTTTGCAGTTTTGCAAGGTTTGTCCTTTTTCTTTTTCAAACAGATGTCGGGGTCTATGAACATCTAAAAATCATCACAAATAACTAAAAACGAATCAATTATGACAAACCACAAGGGTAAAACACATTGAACAATGTAGAGCCATGCTCTTAATTAAATGACAATTAACAAATTACAATTCTATGTTATTCACTCGCAGTTGGCAAAAGGCTCTCCATAGGGTACACATTAAAGGGAAAATCAATCGCACTATCATTCGTAACTACCTGATATAACGATTGATGCCTCTTTAGCTCAGTTGGTAGAGCACGACACTCTTAATGTTG
>ENA-UOJM01000242-UOJM01000242.1-human-gut-metagenome-genome-assembly--contig:-P116-NODE-242-length-84150-cov-21.474000_pt1 | contig 84150 bp, 67 predicted proteins | sample MGYA00242349_ERZ723896 | MGnify/ENA metagenome assembly ERZ723896 | reverse complement strand
TTAGAAAACAATATCTGGCAGCACTAAACTGCCACTGACTCTAAGGCGGGCTTCGGCCCGCCTTTTCTTTATGCAAAATCATTTCTCTGCAGTTGCCTCACCCGGTTTGGTCGTGATGAGCTTATACACCGCCGTATCCTTGGGTTCCAGATTGGAGAACGGTATCATGCTGTTGCCCATCTTGATAATGCCGTGTCCCTCGCTGGCGTTGCGCAGAAATTCCAGCTGCGGCTTGGACAGCCCGTACAGGCGCTCCAAGGCTTCCAGACTTTTTGATTGCCGCAGCATAATGACAAACTCGCTGTTGGAAAGCAGCGCATACGCCACGGGGTTATCCAAATAATCCTGAATATCCTGCGAGATGCCGGTGGCGTAGGCATTGTACTTTCGGAATCTTTTCCAAGAGGAATACAGGAAATTGGAACTCATCGGGTCCTTTAACAGCACATGAATCTCATCAAAGTAGATCCATGTTGCCGCCGTGGCGTCCTTGCGGCGGTTGGTCATCACCTGCATATTGATGAACTCCAGCAGGGACATCATGGCAATCGGGCGGAGCTGGTCGCCCAGACTTTGGATATTAAAGCAAATCAGGCGGTTGTTCATATCCACATTGGTGGTGTGGGAAAACGCCTGCAAGCTGCCGTTAGCGAATACATCCAGCATCAACGCCAGCTGCTTTGCGCGGCGCAGGTTGGATTTGTTCAAATCTCGATACAAATCACCGAGCGTCGGGCAGGGCGCTGTGTAGCCGGAGGCAATCAGCGGTTTGTAAATGTTTTTGAGGCTGGCAGCAATCAGGCTTCTGTCCTCCGGCTGAAGATGCCCATTCTCGCCGATCAGCTTGTCCAGCATCGACAGAACAAACTCGATTTTGGCAACATCGGGCGGCACATCGGTCTTGGGGTCGTAATGATAATCCAGCGGATTGAAGTGTGTCCGGCTGTCCACCGACACCTTGATTGCCTCGCCGCCCAGCGCCTTGACCAGCAGTTCGTATTCGTTTTCCGGGTCCACCAGAATGAACCGCGCGTTAGGCCAGCGCAAAAACTCCATTATAATTTCCATCTTCACGCTCATGGATTTGCCGCTGCCGGAGGTGGCAATCACCATCGCATTGCCGTTGATGAGCTTGGTACGGTCGCCCACGATCAGGTTGCCGGTAATGGCGTTTCTGCCGTAGAAGATACCCTGCGGGGACTTCACCTCCTGCGCTACAAACGGCACCAGCGCCGTGACGCTGCGGGTCAGCATCATGTGGCTGCTTTCGACACGGCGCAGCCCATAGGGCATGGCGGTGTTAAAGCAGTTTTCCTGCTGAAAGCGCATCTCGGTAAAGCGGCAGTTGAAATTGGCAGCTGCCGATTGCAGCGCATCGGTTTCCTGCCGCAATTCGTCCGGCGTGTCGGCAAAGAACGCCACACTCAAAAGCACCATAAATACCTGTTGGTCACCATCACAGATGGCATTGCGGATTTCAGCGGTGTATTTTTCCTGCTGCTGGTTGTGCGGGGAGATGGTTGCCATAAAGTCGAGATTTTCCACGTTGCGTCGGTTTGCAACGGTACTTTTCGGAGTCGATCTTCATTTGAGAAGCCTCGATTTCCCGCATTGCATCCTCGGTTTCTACCGGTGTAATATCAATGCTGAGAACGATGTACGGCACCTGTTGGAGCAGCGTCGCCACAAAATTATCGCTCAGCTGCTGCGGATACTGTGCAATCGCCATTGCCTTGGCAAATCCGTCGTCTATTTCCGCGTGTTGGGTTGTAAAGCGCATCGCATCGGGTGCAATCGTGTTGCGGAAATCGTTGCCCAATTTTCTGTAGTCATCAAAGCTGAACTGAAAGCGCCCTTCCTCGCCGCGGCGAAAAAAGTTGTGCAGCACCTCCAATCGTTCATTGTTTGTCATAGGTTTGATTGTACAGCCCAGATTGGAAAGCTCCGCCAGAAGGTTGCCCTGCACCTGCCGCAGACGGCTGCGGGCATCGGTGACATTCTGTTTGTTGGTGGATAGAATCAGATACTTGTGCTGCACCACATTGCCCGCGTCTTGAACGCATTGTCGGATTCGGCGGTTGCGTTCTACACGCCACTTATCCAAGCCGTCAAGGTTGCGGTGCAGCAAAACATTTTCGCGGAAGGACTTCTCGTCCATACGCTGGCTGACAATGCAGATCTTCAGCCAGCAGTCAGAAGGCACACCCATATACACCTTGCCGAGCAGGTTAAGGATTTTTGCTTTATTGTCCTCATCGCTCATTGTAAAGTTGATGTCCGGCATGGACCACATCTGGCTGTACACATTGCCGCAGCACCATGTCCCGTCCTCGTAAATTCGGTCGATGGGGATGCTCTGCTGCACACTGCGCGGCACCTTGCGGCTGCCGTAGGTTCTTTGGGTGGACGCATACTCACTTAAACGCAATCTTCTTCACCTTTCCTTTTTGTTTGGGGCGCAGTTCGGTTTTCCATACCCGCCAACCGCTGTACAGAATCGCGCTTTCCAACACGATGATAACAAACTTTTCAAACGGCAACCCGTCATAGCTTAAAAATCCCGCGGCGGCAATTGGTGCCGCGGCAAGGATACACAGCCAGCTGGCGGTTTCCTGCCCCAACAGCGGTTTTGCCCATAAATAAATCAGCACCGCCAACCCAATGGCGATGCCGGAACAAAGTAACTGGCGCAGGGTCAGCCCCATAAAGATTTCTTCCTGATAGCGCCGAATGTCTTTATTGATCGGTATCTGCATACTTTTACAACCCCATCATTTCGTGGATTAAAAAAGGAACACTTGTAGAATAAGTATTTTAGAAATGCGCTAAAAGATTGACAAATGGTTCTAAAACATTTATAGGCAAGGAACTGAATGCAATGTTTGTGTAAACGCATCATTGCATGGAAAAGGCAAAGCCCACAGGCCGGATTTTGTATCCAGCCTGTGGGCTTTGTTATATTTTCAAATTGATGCAGTTCAAATCTTGGAGTTCAAATACTTTACAAGTTCCCAAACCGTTGTCAGCGGGTTGCTCTGCCGTGAAATCGGCTCAATGCCTTGGCTCCGAACCTGTTCGGTACGAGCTTTCGCTCTCTGAATTGCAACGGCCTGCAAAGGCTTCAAAACGTCAAAGCAATCCTTGTTCTTCTCATAATCGGGGATTCTCTTTGGCTGTTTCAGCAAGCGAATCAATGCCTAGCAATCTTCGACCTCTGCCTGCTGATTTATAAAGTGTAACAAGAGCCATAGTTCGAAGGATGGATTTGAGTAAGCCAGATGGTAGCCCTCCTTTTGGGCGGATTGTTTGGCGCGTAGAAGAACCTCGTTGGAATTATCGTCACGGTCAAATACACACCAGATGGAATCGCCATCTTCCGGGTAATACGGATTATTGCCCATCGTTGCCTTGGCCTTCTGCACAAGCCTGTCAGCGGACTTATACTGCGAAGAAATCGGGATAATGTCAATATTGCATCCTCGGCTGCGGAAACGCTTGAAATAGCGAATCTCGGTTTCACTGCCCTCGCAGATGAGATACACCACCGGATTGCGCTTTCTGGTGTGGGCAGACTTGCGGCTGATCTCTTTTATTCTGCCCATGCTGCATTCCCTCCAATGAACGGAATCGCGCCGTAGCGGCCTTGCAGATACCCTTTGGAGATGTTCTCACCTTTCCGGGGAGAAAACTCAGTCAGAGCGTAAATATCGGTCTGCATGGTCTTTTCATCTTTCTCTGCAAACCAGATCTGATCACGCCGAAGCAAAGTCAAGTCGAGAAGCCCGGTGTCGTGTGTCGTGAAGATGAGTTGTGTATGGTTCGTATTGATGGCGGCATCCTGCATCATTTCGATCAAGTGCCGGGTCAGGAGTGGGTGCATACTGGATTCAATCTCGTCTACCACCAGAACAGCCCCAGATTCCAGAGCAGCGAGCCACATACCGATGCGAGAAAAAAATCGCTGTGTTCCAACGGATTCCTGCCCCAACGGAAGCCAGAAGCCCTTGGATGTGCCATCTTCAGTGTCGAGAGTGTGTAGTGCAGAAATGATAGGTTCTTCCTTGGAACCAGTGATGCGGATGTCTTTGATGCCTAGATCGGCATACAGCATTTCATGCAGGATACGGCTCTTTTCGGAGCCGCCCAGCCGGATGGCAGACAGAGCGGCATCCAGCCGCATTTCTGTTCCCATGAAACCTGTCAGCTTTTCAAAGAACCACAGGTACGCTTTTTCGGTTTGCGGACAGTTCCACTCGTTCGAGCTGGACAGATACAGACGATTTTCGGCAGTTCGTCCAGCAAGCGTGAACTGCTCTTGAATATTCTCGCGGAACTGATAGTCATTGTTTTCTCTGGAAAAAATCAGTGCTTCCCGGCCATTAGGCCAGTGATAGAGATATTCGGTCAAGATTCTGGACTTGTCAAACGAGAACCCATAGGCATACTTGATGCCGCCATAGAAATAGATAGCTTCAAAGCTGGTCGGCTGTGTAGGTTGGTCTGTGAAAGCAAACGGTTCCTGCGGAAGCGGTTCGCCCTTCAGCAACTTGGCATATCGGCCACAGACCATTTCCCGCATGAGCAGGAGTGCATGGAGGACATTGCTCTTTCCCGCTGCATTTGCGCCGTACAGTGCCAGCACTGGAACAAGCTGTTTCTTCTCGTCCGGTGAAATCAGGCAGTCGACCAGACTTTTATCTGTAGATGCTTTCAAGCTGATGATGGCTGTATCCTTGATGGAACGGTGGTTGGTGACTGAAAATTGAAGCAGCATCGCAATTCCTCCCAGATGATTTTCTGAATCCAGTGTACTCTATTCTAGGCGGAAAGTCAAATCTTAATTTCAATATTTGCAGATGTTTTTCAAAAATCGAGAATAAAATTTAAAATATCAACTTTTTATACTGTTCTAGTATTATTAGAGTTTATTCTGCATACACAATCTCCCTCACCACCACTTCCTCCGCCCATTCCAGTTTAAGAACATTCTTGAATTCCGTCCGACAAAAACGCATTTTCTAGTTCGAAAGACAGTTATTTACTATTTTGACGTTCGATAGCTACATTGTATCCACCGCATTTTCATTTTAACTGATTTCCCTTGGGTGTATGGTTCAGCGTTTCTTGTGGCTCAAATTTGCTTAAATCAATTGTTTCTATAGTTTCCTCCCTACACAGCGGTATTATGGATCACCTGCACCCATTGGTGATCCCCAGCCATACGCCCATTGGTCTTTTCAATAATCAGCAGCGGATCAAAGAAAGGAACCTCCATCTCCCGGAGAATATCTTTCAAACCGGCTCGGCTGGCGGGTAGGCATCTTTCTTTCAAAAACTCCTCGAAATCTGCCCAAGACGGATTCTCTACAACGCCAAACGCCCGCAAAGGGATTCGGTCGGTGTAGTTCTTCATGCGGACAACTTCGTGCTTGAAATCAATGTCAATGACCGTACATAGCTGCTGACCATTCATAAAGTTCATCCGCATGGTGAAATCCGGGTCCTTGCTGAAATGCTCGGCGTTATAGATATACTTATATATGGTCTGGCGCGACACGCCGAACTGTTTTGCAATCTCGGTGTTGCCGATGCCTTTTCTATGCAGTTCCAAAACCTCTACGGTCTGGTCGGGGGTCAGCTGTGCCTTGCGGCCCGCATTGCGCGGATTTGGATGATTGATTTTCAGCATCTTTGCAAGTTCTCGCAATTCATCCAAATCAGCTGTGCCAAAAATTTCTTTTATTTGCTTTTGGTAATCGCTCGGCATCCAGTATCCCTCCCAAGTCGTTTTCTACTATTACTATATCGTGATTTCGGAGAAATGTCAATAAATTAAAATATTGACAGCTTCAGGAATATCAGTCTTGTACGAATTACATTCTATTTCAATTATTTCTGTCCCTTATTCTTTGCGTCCAACTTTGGGCCTTTCTCTTTTGGATGTGGATACCCCTGTTTGACAGCTTTGACCATAATATGCTGATTTATAAAATATAAGCCTGTTGTATTTGGCTAGCTAATTTACCAGACAGTGTCTGGCAAATTGAGTTCTGCGTAAAAGCTGAATATGCCTTGGGAGATTTGTCTAACTAGATTTTGGGGCTTGCATATCTCAGATATCCAATTTTCCAGTCAGTGACTGGAAAATTGAAACGGGAACCATATCAGACCGATGGAAGCAGTCTTAAAGTGTTAGCGTTCACATGAGGTCGAATAGTCATCTTATCGGGCTTTGCGTGAACCACCGATTTCCTTGATTGCGGCATAGTGTTTTCCACATTTTCGGCTGATCTCGTTGAAAAAATCGGATGTCACAAATTCCAGCAGCCACACTTTGGGAATCATGTACTTGGGTGTCTGTAAGATGGTTTTCAGCAAGCCCTTGCTGCACCATTTCAGAATGGTGTGGCGTTGATAGCCTGTCACCTCGCAGACTTGCGCAACGGTCAGTACATCCGGGTAATTGGCCAGTTGCTGCTCGTACCATTCCTTGGCCAGCAGCCGTTCCTCGCCCGTATAGTTCAGCTTGCGCTCCAACGATGCGGCAGGTTTCTTGTGCTTGGGGTAGTTGTAATACCACCCGCTGGGCGGAGTGTAGCGCATCGGGTCGGACTCTCGGCTGTAGAGATACTCGGCAACATCTTTCTTGGCGATTTTATAGCAGCGCGTTTTCTTTCCGTTGTTTTTGCAGGGAACAAGCCCGCTTTGCAGGAGATAAAGCGAGGTGCGCGTTCCGATATGGCAAACGATGCGGAAATCGTTGCGGCTCATCGGGTCCGGATAGGGTGTTAGGATTTCTTCAATTTTTTCTTTCAAAGAGTCGTTGCTTACAGTTTTTTTCTTCATTTCGGGTTCTCCTTGTTTGTAAAGTGGAACCCGAAAAATCACTACTTCAATTTCTTGCTTCTTGCATTTTTTCTCATTCGTGTCCGCAAACCTGCACCATTATCCGGCTTTTGAGGCAGGGCTTATCTTGCATCTTATCTTGCATCTTATCTTGCATTTCTCCCAAAAAGCCGCCATTTTTGCCCCAAAACGGGCGTTTTCGTTTCTTTTCGTACCTACATTGTTTTTCGTTGGTTTATCAGTGCTTTCTCCACAAACATCGCTCAAAATCAGCGGACAAGCCAGCCTGTATTAGCCTTGGTTATCACCATATTACCTTTTCAAAGATTAACTCGAAATCAATTTGGCAGCAATGCCACGTGGGTTCGAATCCCACCGTCTGCGCCAAAGGCAGCACCCTACGGGGCGCTGCTTTTTATTTTTGCGGCAAACTATACAAGGGCTGCAAGGTGGGATTCGAACAGCCCGTGCCCGGCGCTTTGCGTCCCGCCGGGCTGCAACAGTCCTGCGGACTGTTGCAAGGGCGCGGGAGAATCCCACCGTCTGCGCCAAGTATCACTACTCAGTTCTACATTGGGTAGTGATTTTTTATTGCTAGTTTGCGAAATTCCGTTAGAAGCATATATTGTTTCAGGTGTATTCTGGTACAAATGATACCAACTATCTAATTGGGGTGGTATAGGAATCAATTTAGTCCGGTTGATAATTTCAAAAACATGTACTGTTAAAGCCTTGCTTATGAGGTTCATTTCTCCTATTCGTCCCGGAAGAACGGACTCTCGTAAGCTCACGCAGAAACCTGCAGTCAGCTTCACTTACAGAGTGGCATAAATTCCTCTTTTGAATAGTCTTTTAAGCGGATTTCTCCATCCGCTTTTTTGCCGTACCATTTTTTCTGAAACCACAAACAACCCAGCCCGCAGAATCTTTGATGTGTAATTCTGCGGGCTGGGTTCTATTTCTTTGGGAGGCTAACTAAGTGACATTGCTGTGCAGGGGTGTGCTTTTTATTCTGCCGGGGCTGGCTGTTCCTCCGCCGCCGGGGCTTCGGTCACGACCGGCTCTGCGGTGGGCACAGCCGTCGGTTCCGGGGTGGGCGTGGGTACCTCGGTAGGTACGGCCGTCGGCTCCGGCGTGGCGGTGACTTCCGGCGTGGGGGCGGCTTCCGGTGTGGGAGTCGGCGTTGCCTCAATTACCGGCTCCGGTGTGGGGGTGGCCTCGACGTAATTGACGTTTTCCTCGGAAGAACTGCTGTCCTCGACATACTCAGATTCAGAGGAGACCGGTTCCTCGGTGCTGGTGGTGGAACTGACGACCGGCACCGTGTAGGTGACGGCGTCCTTGTCGCCTGTGTGCTTGGGGATGGTGGTCAGCGCCGGGCGGTCATCCTCCGTGATATAGCTGTGGGTGCGGATATAGTTGAACAGTGCATCCATCGCGCTGCGGGTCAGGTGGATGCCGTCGCTCGTCTCCACATAGCCGCTCTTGGCGTAGCCGGTGGCGGCGTCCTTCAGTACCTCGGCGCTGTTCAGGAACTTCCAGCCCTTCTCCTGGCACATTTCCACCAGGGCCTTGTTGTACTCGTCCACCTGGGTCTGGGTCAGGCTCTGGTTGGAGTGCTGCTGCCCGATGGGCGGGATGGAGTTGACGAGGATATCCACGCTGGGGTAGGCCGCAACAACGGTCTCGATGCCCGCCTGATAATTCTTGACGAAATCCGCTGCTTTGTAGCTGGGATTCAGGTCGTTGGTGCCAAAAGTCAAAATGACCCGGCGGGGCTGCAATTTTGCCACCGCCTGGGACATTGTCACATAGCTTGATGAGGTGCTCAGCTGCACGCAGGCAAAAGTGGCCAGGTTGCGGGCGCTCATGCCCACAGAACCGATGGCGTTATCGTAGGAGCAATAGTCGAACATACGGTACATACGCGCCGTGTTGCTGTCGCCCAAAAACAGTGTCTCGTCTATGTAGCTTTCGCCTGCGTCGGCGCTTTCCTCCAAAATCGTGGAGGTGTACGCCTGGGTGTCGATGGTGTTTTCCTCTTTATTATAGCCGCTCTCGGTCACCATGGATGCACTGTCCACCGTGGAGGTGCTTTCCCCATCCGCTTTGCCGAGGTCCAGCCCGCCGATGAGCGCCAGCGCCACGCCGATGCTGACCAGCAGCATCACGCTGCACAGGGCCAGCACCAGATACATTTTGCTGCGCATATCCAGCGGCCGCTTTTTGGATTTTGACTTGGTTTTGCCTGCCATGAAAGATTCCTTTCGCGTTGGGACGTGTAACATTTACAGAATATATAACCCAATTTTACTACAAATCCACTGTAAAAGGAAGTCTTTTCGCAATTTTTACATAATTTTCCAGCAAAAACAAAAACCCCGCCGAAGCGGGGGTAAACAGAAATGGAGGATGGCGTTGTTTATTAAGGCCTTTCCCCAAGGGGAAAGGCTTAAAATTTACTCCTTCGGCAGCAGATGCGCCTTTTCCAGCGCGGGGCGCAGGGCAATGTACAGGATGACTGCGCAGACGGTGGAAAGCAGCGAGTTGACCAGCGTGACGCCGCTGGTGATCTTGGTCACGACGGAGACGAACTCTGCAGGCTGGCCAAAGATGTACAGGTTGCGGAAATAGCCGACGAACGGATCGGTAAACACGTTGACCAGCAGGCCGCTGAATGCGGATGCCGTGACGGCGGCCACATACTTGACCTTGTTGTCTGTGGGGAAGGTTTTGAGGTGGATGACCTTGTGGGCCACCGCACCGCAGACCAGGCCGATAATAAATTTCAGGATAAAGCTGGTGATGGCGTAGCCAGGGTCACCGGCCACGATATCCGCCAGCGCCAGGCCGATGGCACCGGCCAGACCACCGGAAACGCCGTCCAGCAGCATGGCGGTCAGCGCCGTGAAGGTGTTGCCCAGGTGGAAGCTGGACCCAGTGCCGAACACATTCGGAATGCGGAAAAACTCATAGGCGACAAAGCTCAGGGCAGCCATGATGCCGATGATGCTGATTTTCTGGACGGTGAACTTGGTTTTGGTCAGCGCTGCGATCAGCAGTGTCAGGGCTACTACGACAAAAAACAGCAGCCAAATCGTTGCGGTAGACATGATTCTTAACTCCCTCTAATTTTCTTATTGACATTTTCCTTCCGGGAAGGTATGTTTTTATTATACAAATTTCTGGTTCCAAATAAATGCCCAGTTTTTGAATTTTTTATAGGGCCAGATGAAGGAGCAAACGATGATCGAACTGGACCCCAGCCAAAAAGCACCGCTGTATGAGCAGCTTTACGCCGCCCTGGCGGATGAAATACGTACCGGGCAGCGTGCCGCCGGTACGCCGCTGCCGGGCCGCCGCACCATGGCCGCGCAGCAGGGCGTCAGCGTCAACACGGTGGACACAGCCTACCAGATGCTGGCCGCCGAGGGGCTGGCCGAGGCGCGCCCCCGCAGCGGCTTTTACGTGCAGAGCACCTACGGTATGCTGCACAGCCGCGCCCGCCGCACCCCCGCCGCCCCGGTGCCGCCGCCCGCTGCACCGGCGGGTCCTGTGCCGCTGTATGACCTGTCCACCGGCAGTGTGGACACGGCGCTGTTCCCGGCGCACAGCTGGGGGCGCATCCAGAAAGAACTGCTCTACCAGCGGCCCGAGCTTTTACAGCGCGGCGAGATGCAGGGCGACGCGCCGCTGCGGGCGCAGATCGCCGAATATTTGTCGGTGTACCGCGGCGTGGAATGCACACCGGAACAAATCGTCGTCGGCGCAGGTATTGAGTACCTGCTGGGCTGCCTGGCGCACCTGTTCCATGATGGGATGGCGGCCATCGAAAACCCCGGATACTCCCGCACGCGGACGGTCTTGCAGAACAGCGGCATCCCCTGCACGCTGGTGGACATCGACCGTGAGGGCTTACCCGCCGCCGCGCTGGAAAAGAGCGGCGCGAACCTCTGCTACCTGACGCCGAGCCATCATTTCCCGACCGGCGTCACGATGCCCGCGCCCCGCCGCGCCCAGCTGCTGGCCTGGGCGGCGGCACAGCCCGGGCGGTACATTTTGGAGGACGACTACGACTCGGAGTTTCGCTTTGACACGCGGCCTTTGCCCAGCTTGCAGGGCATGGCAGGCCCGGACGGCCCGGTCGTCTACCTGACGACCTTTTCCAAAAGCCTTGCACCGGGCATCCGCATTGCCTGTATGGTGCTGCCCCAAAGCCTGTTGGCCCGCTATCGCCGCGATTTTGCGACCTATGCGAATACGGTCAGCCGGTTTGAGCAGCAGACCCTTTGCGAGTTTATGGCGGGCGGGTATTTTACCCGGCACCTGGCCCGGATGCGCCTTGCCTACAAGCGCCGTATGGAGGCATTCGCGGCGGCGCTGCGCGCGGCCCTGCCCGGCGTCGAGCTGGACGGCGTACACAGCGGCCTGCACTTTCTGCTGACGCTGCCCGGCGCTGGCGGCGAGCGGGCCATGGTGGCCGCCGCCGCGCAGCAGGGCGTGCGGCTGCGGGGATTGAGTGAGTATTACCTGGCCCGCCCCGAGCTGTGCCGGGAGGATACGGTTGTGGCGGGGTATTCCGCGCTGCGGGAGGAGGATGTGCAGGCCGTGGCACAGGCGCTGGCGAGGGCGTGGCTAAAGGATTGACGGCATCCTCCCGGGAGGTGGTTCTTTCTTTTGCCAACAAAAGAAAGAACCAAAGAAAATTGCCGCTGTTGCGACGCAGCGGACCCGCGCCTTGGGGGCTGCACGCCCCCAAGACCCCCAAAGAGGAAGTCGCAAGGCCCTCCGGCTACGCGAACGCAGTATTACTGTTCGCGCTTAACGCCTACGGGCTTTGCTCCACTTTTGAGTCGGGGGTTCCCCCGAACCTCCGCGGTGGGAAATGGGATGTCCGTAGGGGCGGGGCTCTGCTCCGCCCGCGCTGTCAGGGGAGGGCTGCCGCCTTCCCTTACCCCTCTCACTTTTCCTCTACTGCTCCGTAGGGCGGCCTGTCCTCAGGCCGCCGCACTGTGCCTTTAGAACTCCTTTATCCTTTAGTTGTAGGGGGCGGCGTCCTCGACGCCCCGCAACCGCGCCATAACCACCCACAAAAAAATCCCGCCGAGGCGTACACCTCGGCGGGACGGTTTATTTATTGCTCAAAATCACTCATACAGCGGGAACTTCGCAGTCAAATCGGCAACGCGCTTGGCAATATCGTCCTTCTTGCCTGCAAAGTCAAAGATGCAGTCTGCGATGCAGTCCGCAATCACCTTCATCTCGTCAACGCCCATGCCGCGGGTCGTCACGGCGGGGGTGCCAATACGCACGCCGCTGGTCACAAAGGGGCTGCGCTTCTCGCCGGGCACGGTGTTCTTGTTGGCGGTGATGTGTACCTCGTCCAGGTTGTGCTCCAGCTCCTTGCCGGTGCACTCCTCGTCGGTCAGGTCGATCAGCAGCAGGTGGTTGTCCGTGCCGCCGGAGACCAGCTTCACGCCGCGGGCAGTCAGCTCGGCCTCCAGTGCCTTCGCGTTTTCAACGATCTTGCGGGCGTACTCCTTGAACTCGGGCTTCAGCGCCTCGCCAAAGCAGACGGCCTTCGCAGCGATGACGTGTTCCAGCGGGCCGCCCTGGGTACCGGGGAAGATGGCCGAGTTGATGCGCTTGATGAGATACTCGTTGTTGGTCAGGATCAGGCCGCCGCGGGGGCCGCGCAGCGTCTTGTGGGTCGTGGTGGTCACAACGTCGGCGTAGGGGACCGGGTTCTGGTGCTGGCCGCCTGCTACCAGACCGGCAATGTGGGCCATATCCACCATCAGCATCGCGCCGTAGCCGTGGGCAATCTCGGCCAGCTTCTCAAAGTCGATGGCGCGGGGGTAGGCGGACGCACCGGCCACGATCAGCTTGGGGCGGACCTTCGCCACCTGCTTGGCCAACGCGGCGTAGTCGATGCGGCCATCCTCGGTCGAGACACCGTAGGAGACGAAGTTGTAGTTTTTGCCGCTCATGTTCACGGGGGAGCCGTGGGTCAGGTGGCCGCCCTGGGACAGATCCATGCCCATGACAGTGTCACCGAGGTTCAGCAGCGCAAAGTAAACCGCCAGGTTCGCCTGTGCGCCGGAGTGGGGCTGCACGTTGGCGTACTTGGCACCGAACAGCTTGCAGGCGCGGTCAATAGCGATCTGTTCCACCTGGTCCACGTACTGGCAGCCGCCGTAGTAGCGGTGGCCGGGGTAGCCTTCGGCGTATTTGTTGGTCAGCACGCTGCCCATGGCCGCCATCACAGCAGGGGAGACGATGTTCTCGCTGGCAATCAGCTCAATGTTCTGGCGCTGGCGGCCCAGCTCGCGGTTCATGGCCGCGCCCAGCTCGGGGTCATAGCTTTCCACATAGCCGATGGTGTCAATGATGTCCTTGTACATACTGCTTTCCCTCCTATTATATCTGCCAACGGCGGAAAACGGGCACGGGCGGATATGGAATCCGCCCCTACCGTAGGGGCGCATTCTATATGCGCCCGTCGTTTCCACCGCCGAACATTTCCCTTACAGCGTCCCCTTTGTCGATAACACGCCGTCGATCCGCGCATCCTTGCGGGTGGCAGCGTCCAGGGCTTTGGCAAAGGCTTTGAACATGGCTTCCAACTTGTGGTGGTCGTTCTCGCCGTACAGCACTTTCAAATGCAGATTCATCATGGCGCTGTACGATACCGCGTAGAAAAACTCCCGCGCCATCTGGGTGTCCATGCCGCCGCAGCTCTGCCCGGCAAAGGCAGCGTCGTACACAAAGTAGGGCCGCCCGCCCAGATCCACGGCGCAGAGCGCCAGCGTCTCATCCATGGGCAAAAGGCAGCTGCCGTACCGCACAAGACCTGCCTTGTCGCCGAGGGCCTCCTTGATGGCGGTGCCCAGCGCAATGCCGATATCCTCGATCGTGTGGTGGCAGTCGACGTCCAGATCGCCGTGGCAGGTCACGCTCAAATCAAACAGGCCGTGGCGGGCAAAGCCGTCCAGCATATGGTCAAAAAAGCCGATGCCGGTGTGCGGGTCTGCCTTGCCGGTGCCGTCCAAGTTGATGGTCAGCGTGATCTGCGTCTCCCGCGTGTTGCGGGTCACAGTCGCGGTGCGTGCCATGAAAAATTCCCCCTCTTTAGTGCGTTAAACTAAATATAGCACGCCAGACAAAAAGCGTCAACGGAAAATTGCAGATAACTTACTTTTATAAAAATCACTGTAATATTTACGAAATCGCAACACATTTTCCTGCGGCAAACGTTACAATAGAAACAAGAGTTAAAATTGTCTTTTTTGAAAGGACAAACACCACCATGGCAAAAATGATCGGAATTGATCTGGGCACCACCAACAGCTGTGTGGCGGTGGTCGAAGGCGGCAAACCGGTCGTCATCCCCAATGCCGAGGGCCAGCGCACAACGCCCTCGGTCGTGGCCTTCACCAAAGCGGGGGAGCGGCTGGTCGGCGAGCCCGCCAAGCGGCAGGCTGTGACCAACGCCCCTCGCACCGTGACCAGCGTCAAGCGGCTGATGGGCAGCGAGACCCGCGTGCCCATCGATGGCAAGTGCTACACGCCGCAGGAGCTGAGTGCGCTTATCCTGCAAAAACTGAAAACCGACGCCGAGGCCTACCTGGGCGAGAGCGTCACCGAGGCGGTCATCACTGTGCCCGCCTACTTTAACGATGCCCAGCGCCAGGCCACCAAGGACGCCGGGCGCATTGCGGGACTGAATGTGCGCCGCATCGTCAACGAGCCGACGGCCGCCGCGCTGGCCTACGGCCTGGACAATGGCCGCGCCCAGACCGTCATGGTCTACGACCTGGGCGGCGGCACGTTTGACGTGTCGCTCATCCGCATTGGCGACGGCATCGTGCAGGTGCTGGCCACCTGCGGTGACAATTTCCTCGGCGGCGATGACTTTGACGAGCGCATCATGAACTGGCTGGCCGAGCAGTGCAAAACCGAGCACGGCGTTGACCTGACGAATGACCGCGTGGCGATGCAGCGCCTGCGGGAAGAAGCTGAAAAAGCAAAAAAAGAACTTTCCAGCGCGAGACAAACGGATATCAACCTGCCGTTTATCACCACGACTGCCGAGGGTGCGCTGCATTTGCAGACGACGCTGACCCGTGCCAAGTTCGAGGAACTGTGCGCCGATCTGATCGAGCGAACGGCCCTGCCGGTGCGCAACGCTTTGAGCGACGCGCACATTTCGGCCAGCGACCTGGACCAGGTCTTGCTGGTGGGCGGCTCGACCCGCATCCCTGCCGTGCAGGCAAAAGTCATGCGGATGACCGGGCTGGAACCGTCCAAATCTCTGAACCCCGACGAATGTGTTGCCATGGGCGCGGCCTTGCAGGCCGGGCGGCTGGGCGGCGAAATGCTGGCCGGCCCTGGCGAGGGCCTGCTGCTGATGGATGTGACCCCGCTGACCCTCTCGATCGAGACCGTCGGCGGCGTGGCGACACATCTGATCGAGCGCAACTCAACGATCCCGACGCGGTTCAGCAAGGTATTCACCACCGCCGCGCCGTTTCAGAACACCGTGCAAATCAAGGTTCTGCAGGGCGAACGCGAGTTCGCCAAGGACAATAAGCTGCTGGGCACCTTTACCCTGCGAGGCATCAAGCGTGCTTGGGCGGGTGTGCCGAAAATTGAGGTGACGTTCGACATCGACGCCAACGGCATTGTCAAGGTCAAGGCCCGCGACATGGACACCGGCAAGCAGCAGAGCATCACGATCTCCGGAACCTCGAATTTGAGCGAGGAGGAGATTACCCGCGCCATGCGCAACGCCGCTGCTTTTGCCGGGCAGGACAAGGAGCGCAAGGCCGCCCTGGAGGCCCTGAACGCGGGCGAGGCCGCGCTCTACCGCGTGAACACAGCGCTGGGCAGCAAGGTCGGCAAGGCGCTGGACCGCGAGACGCGCGGAAAAATCAAGGACGCAGAACGCGCGTTGGAGCGCGTATTGCGCCATAAAAAAGCCGATAAGCTCACCCCGGCGGATGTGACCGCCATCAACGCCGCCCGGGAGGCGCTCTCCACCGTCGCCGCGCCATTGGTGGCGCAGTGGGAGAGTGAAAAATGATTTTGCCTTCCCCTTTTGGGGGAAGGTGGCGCGAAGAGCCGGATGAGGGGCGGATTTGCCATGACTGCCCGATAATGGGCTGCATTGGCACGCTTGCCCCGCATCAGTCTGCTTCGCGGACAGCTTCCCTCTCGGGGGAAGCCTTTTTTGTTGCATAGGGAATTTTTTTGTGCTATACTATACAACATAGCAATTTGGTAGGTTAAAGGGGAAAGTGGGAAGTTGAAAACGTTCAAATACGCCTTTGTGCGCTCTGTGCCCATCATGGCGGGGTACATCGTGCTGGGGCTGGGCTTTGGCGTGCTGCTGCAAAGCAAGGGTTACGGCGCGGGCTGGGCGCTGGCCATGGGCGGCCTGATCTATGCGGGCAGTATGCAGTATGTCACGATCGATTTATTGGCGGGCGGCGCGTCGCTGATCTCGGCGGCGCTCATGACGCTGATGGTCAACGCGCGGCATCTGTTTTACGGTATTTCGATGTTGGAACGTTATAAAAATACCGGCGCGGCTAAGCCGTACCTGATTTTTGCCCTGACTGATGAGACTTACTCCGTTGTGTGCAGCGGCGACGCGCCCGAGGGCGTTGACCAGAGCAGATACTTTTTCTGGGTGTCGCTGCTGGATCAGTTTTACTGGGTTGTGGGCTGCGTGGCGGGGGCGCTGCTGGGCAGCGTGCTTCCCTTTGATACCACCGGCATCGATTTTTCCATGACCGCGCTGTTCCTCGTCGTCATGACCGAGCAGTGGAAGGCAAGCAGGGATCACACCCCCGCGCTGGTGGGGCTGGGCGTCTCGCTGGTCTGCCTTTTGATTTTCGGCAGCAGCAATTTCCTGATCCCCTCCATGCTGGGCATTACGGCGGCTTTGACGCTGCTGCGCAAAGTTGCCGAGAAAAAGGAGGCCGACCATGCCGTTTGATGTACACGGTGCGCTGCTTGTGGCGGTGGTCGCGGGCGTGACGGCGCTGATACGGTTTTTTCCCTTTGTGGTGTTCGGCGGCGGGCGGCCCACACCAAGGTTTATTGTCTACCTCGCGGGTGTGCTGCCCTGCGCCATCATGGCGATGCTGGTGGTCTACTGCCTGCGCGGCGTGGACCTGCTCGGCCCGACCCATGGCCTGCCGGAACTTATTGCTGCCGCCGCGGTGGTAGGTCTGCATTTGTGGAAGAAGAATACATTGTTGAGCATCGCCGCAGGCACGGCGCTGTATATGGTGCTGGTGCAGGTGGTGTTTGTGTAACGCGCTGTAGAGGGCGATGCCTTCCCCCTTAGGGGAAACCTTTATAAAAAAAGCCGAGGCTTTCATGCCTCGGCTTTTTTCTTGCGGTTATCGTTGAGTTGGTGCGCCCGGGCGATGAGCCGGGTGCGGTTGAAGAACAGAATGCCCACAAAACTGAACAGCACCACGCCCACCAGCACGGTCAGCATCCAGTTTCCCTCCAGGATAAAGCTGCCGGCCGCGCAGGTCAGCAGGGTGGGAAAGGGCAGGCTGATGAAGATGGCCGCCAAAAACTGCTTGGGGCGCATCCCGGCGTTGGCGGCGGCGTAGGGGATGATGCCGTTGGGCAGCCCCGGCGTGATGAACGCCAGAATCGTGTAAAACCAGGGGTCCTTGCTGCTGCGCACGCTGTCCAGCAGCTTCGCAGCCTTGGGGTTGTCGGCCACCAGCCGCCGGATGACCGGGGCCAGCCGCCGGGCCAGTAAGTAGACGCTCATGTTGGCGACGGCGGAGGCGGAAAAGCTCGTCAAAAAGCCGAGCCACGGCCCATAGGCAAGCCCCGCCGCCAACTGCACCGGCATGGCGGGAATGACCAGCGAAAGCACCTGCACGACGGCCAGGAACCACAGCGTCAGAAAACTGCGCAGCCGCCCCTGGCTGGTCAGGTAATCACTGAGGGCCTGTTCATCCCCGGCGGAAAATACCGTCCACAGCCCCGGCAGCAGCAGGCGGAAGGTCTCGACGATGAGCAGCACCGTCACGACGACCACCGCCGCTACCACGAGCATAGCCAGCCGTTTTTCTCTTTTGTTGGCGCGTTCAGGCATAAAAATCTCCTTGTTGCAATGAAAACAGGAAATACTATACCAAAAATAGCGGGGAAATGCAAGGGAATTCTGAGGGGAAAAGTGCTGCTTGCAGCTGCACCGGGAATATACCTTATCTCTCTTCCAGCGCCACATACGCTTGCGGGTGGCCGACGTACTGGTAGGCGGGGCGGATGATGCGGTTCGCAAACTCCACTTCCTCCACGCGGTGGGCGCACCAGCCGGGCACACGGGCAATGGCAAACAGCGGGGTGAACAGGTCCTCGCTGATGCCCAGCATTCTGTAAATCAACCCGCTGAACAGGTCAACGTTGGCGCAGACCTTCTTCGGGCCGTGCTTTTCCTCGGCAAAGACCTGGGGGGCCAGCCGCTCGATGCTGCACAGCATCTCGTATTCCTCATCATAGCCCTTTTTATAGGCAAGGCTCTTGGCGTGGGTTTTCAAAATCTGGGCGCGCGGGTCGCTTAACGTGTAGACCGCGTGGCCCATGCCGTAAATTAAGCCGCTGCCGTCACCGCGCTCCTTGCGGATGATCTTGCGCAGGAACTCGCGGACCTCGTCGTCGTTGGTCGGATCTTCGACGTTCTCCAAAATGTAGTCCAACTGGTGCATGACCTTCAGGTTCGCGCCGCCGTGCTTGGGGCCTTTCAGCGCGCCGATGGCCGACGAGATGGCCGCATAGGTGTCGGTGCCGGAGCTGGACAGCACGCGGCAGGTGAAGGTCGAGCAGTTACCGCCGCCGTGATCCGCATGGACCAGCAGGCACAGATCCAGCAGCCGCGCCTCCTCATGGGTGAACTTCTGGTCGGCGCGGTAGGTGCTCAAAATATGTTCGGCTGTGCTCTGGCCCTCGGTAGGCAGGTGGAAGTACATACTGCTGCGGTCGTAGACGCGGCGCTTGATCTGGTAGGCGTTGACCATCATCGTGGGCAGCTCGGCAATCAGGTTGATGCTCTGGCGCAGGATGTTGGGCAGGCTGTTATCCTCGGCGTGCTCGTCATAGCTGTACATGGCTAACACGCTTCGCGCCATCTTGTTCATCAGGTTGGGGGAAGGGGAGTTTAAGATCATGTCGTCGGCAAAGCCCTGGGGCAGCTCGCGGTGATGCTCCAGCAGCTTGCGGAACTTGGCGTACTGCTCCTGCGTGGGCAGAGAGCCGAACAGCAGCAGCCAGATGACCTCCTCAAACATAAAGCGGTCGTGGGCGTCGGCTTCGGCGGCCAGCGTGTCAATGTCGATGCCGCGGTAGACCAGCCGGCCCGGGATGGGCGCGATGGTGCCGTCCGGCTTCTTGTCATAGCCAATGACGTTGGACACGTTCGTGATGCCGGCCAGTACGCCGGTGCCGTCCAGATTGCGCAGGCCGCGCTTGACGCCCATCTGATCCGCCAGATGCGGATCCAGCGTGGCGTTATGCTCCATATACTCATTGCAGAGCAGGTTCAATTCATCCGGCTCCAAAGCCGGGACGTCCGGGTAATACATCGCACATACCCCTCTCTTTATACACTTTGCATTTTTATACAGGCGCATACCCCTGCGGGCGTTCCCTTACACCAAGTGCCTGATAGATTGATTTTATAGTATATTGGCGCTTTCGTCAAGAAAAACTTAAAAATTTTGCAAAATTGCCAAGTTAGCACTTTAAATAATTAAGCTAGTGGGCAGATTGCCGCGAAATGTGTAAAAATGCGCATTGACAACCGCCCCCAAACCGGTTACTATTATGTATATTGTAAGAAACACAGGGAAAGGGGAAAGTATTTTTATGAAAGCAGTTCTGATCCCGGGCGACGGCATCGGCCGTGAAATTGCAGAGAGCGTCCGCGCCGTCTCCGCCGCGCTGGACACCGGCATCGAGTGGCAGGAATATGCCGCCGGTGCCGAATATGCCGCCGAGAGCGGCGAGCTGATCGCCCCCGGCACGCTGGATGCCATTGAGGAATGCGGCTGGGCGCTGAAGGGCCCCACCGCGACCCCCATTGGCAAGGGCTTCCGTAGCATCAACGTCCAGCTGCGTCAGCGCTTTTCCACCTACGCAAACCTGCGCCCTGTGCACACGCTGCCGGGCGTACCTACCCGCTTTGACAACGTCGATCTCGTCATTGTGCGCGAGAACACCGAGGATCTGTACAAGGGCATCGAGTATATGGTCAATGACGAGATGGCCAACGGCGTCAAGCTCATCACCCGCCCTGCGTGTGAAAAAATCTGCCGCTTTGCCTTTGACTACGCCCAGAAAAACGGCCGCAAAAAGGTCACGGCCGTGCATAAGGCCAACATCATGAAGCTGACCGACGGCCTGTTCCTGCGCACCTTCCGCGAGGTGGCCGCCGAATACCCCGACATTGCCGCCGACGATTGCATCATCGACGCCCTCTGCATGAAGCTGGTGCAGCGGCCTGAGCAGTTTGACGTGCTCGTCGCGCCGAACCTCTACGGCGATATCATCAGCGACCTCTGCGCAGGATTGGTGGGCGGTCTGGGCTTTGCGCCCAGTGCGAACATTGGCGACAACACCCGCATCTATGAGGCTGTCCACGGCTCTGCCCCCGACATTGCCGGGCAGGACAAGGCCAACCCCAGCGCCATCCTGATGGCCTTTGCCATGATGCTGAACGACCTGGGCGAGACGGAAAAGGCCGCCCGCTTGAATGATGCTATTCTGGCACAGGTCGCCGAGGGCAAGGCTGTGACTGCCGATATCGGAGGAACGGCGGGAACGAAGGAGTTTACGCAGGCGGTTATTGCCAGATTGTAAATAAAAAGGCTTCCCCCAAGGGGGAAGCCTTTGGCGATACATATAATACGGAGGGTTTCCCATGAAACTGCACGATACCGGCGTTTATCTTGTCCATGGCGTGCCGCAGACCGCGGCTCCGGCGGGTGTGACCGAGGCTGAAGCCAAAAAGGGAACCATTGCCTATGGCATCCTCAAGGCCCATAACACAAGCGATTCCATGCAGGATCTGCGCATGAAATTCGACTCGATGACCAGCCACGACATTACTTATGTCGGCATCATCCAGACGGCCCGCGCCTCCGGCATGAAGGAATTTCCGCTGCCCTACGTCATGACGAACTGCCACAACAGCCTCTGCGCCGTGGGCGGCACCATCAACGAGGACGACCACCAGTTTGCCCTCTCCGCCGCGCACAAGTACGGCGGCATCTATGTCCCGCCGAATATGGCGGTCATCCACAGCTACAACCGGGAAATGATGTCCGGCTGCGGCCGCATGATCCTCGGCTCTGACTCCCACACCCGCTACGGCGCCCTCGGCACCATGGCCGTCGGCGAGGGCGGTGGTGAGCTGGCCAAACAACTGGTGGGCCGTACCTACGACATGGCCTACCCCGGTGTCGTCGCCATCTATCTGACCGGCAAGCCCAACCCCGGTGTCGGTCCCCATGATGTCGCGCTGGCGCTGGTGGCCGCCACCTACGCCAACGGCTATGTGAAGAACAGGGTCATGGAGTTTGTCGGCCCCGGCGTTGCCAATCTTTCCGCCGACTACCGCAACGGCATCGATGTCATGACCACCGAGACAACCTGCTGGTCCTCCATCTGGCAGACAGACGATGTTACGAAACAATACTTTGAGCAGCACAACCGCCCGGAGGCCTACAAAGAATTGAAACCTGCCGATGTAGCCTACTACGACGGCTGCATTGAGCTGGATCTGTCCACCGTTGAGTGCATGATCGCCCTGCCGATGCACCCCAGCTACGCTTACCCGATCCGCGAACTGAAAGCCAACGCCGGGGAGATTTTGCAGGCGGCTCAGGACCAGGCCAACAAGCAGCTGGGCGGCAAGGTCGAGATGGACCTTGTGGGCAAAATCTGCGCCGATGGCCGCATCTATGTGGATCAGGGTGTTGTGGCCGGCTGCTCCGGCGGCACCTATGAGAATATCTGCGCGGTCGCGGATATTATCCGCGGCAAAAGCTGCGGCAACGGCGAGTTCAAGTTCAGCGTCTACCCCGACAGTATGCCGACCTACCTGGAACTGGTCAAGAACGGCGCGGTGGCCGATATTGTCTCCGCCGGCGGCATCTTCCGCGAGTGCTTCTGCGGCCCCTGCTTCGGCGCGGGTGATACCCCGGCCAACGGCGAGTTCTCGATCCGCCACACGACCCGCAACTTCCCGAACCGCGAAGGCTCGAAGCCCGGTGAGGGCCAGATCAGCGCCGTCGCCCTAATGGACGCCCGCTCCATCGCCGCCACCGCCGCCAACGGCGGCTACCTGACCGCCGCCAGCGAGCTGACCGATGTCGAGTACACCGTGCCCGAGTACCACTTTGAGCAGGGTGTCTACGACAAGCGCGTATACAACGGCTGGGGCCACCCGGAGCCGGACTATGAGCTGAAATTTGGCCCGAACATCAAGGACTGGCCCCAGCAGCCCGCCCTGACGGATGATTTGCTCGTGAAGATCGTCAGCTACATCACCGACCCGGTCACCACCACCGATGAGCTGATTCCCTCGGGCGAGACGTCGTCCTTCCGCTCTAACCCGCTGCGCCTGGCGGAGTTCACCCTCTCCCGCAAGGATCCGGCCTATGTGCCGAACGCCAAGGCTGTCAAGGCGCTGGATGAGGAGCGCCGCGCAGGCGCTCTGCCCGCTGAGATCGCGCGTGTCTACGATGATTTGAAGAAGCTGGGCTACACGCCCGATGCGGCAAATACCAACATCGGCTCGGCCATCTTCGCCAATAAGCCCGGCGACGGTTCCGCCCGCGAGCAGGCCGCCAGCTGCCAGCGCGTGCTGGGCGGTGCGGCAAACTTTGCCTGCGAGTACGCCACCAAGCGCTACCGCTCCAACTGCATCAACTGGGGCATGCTGCCCTTCCTGATGGATACGCCCAACGTGCTGGCCAACGGCGATTACGTCTACCTGCCCGGTGTGCGCAAGGCGCTGCTGAATGCCGATGACGAGTTGACCGCCATCGCCGTAAAGCCGGACGGCGGCGTAGTTCGCTTTACAGTCAGCCTCGGCGCTATGACCGATGCCGAGCGGCAGATCCTGGCGGACGGATGCCTCATCAATTATTACAAGAATCACTAAGGCAATACCGCATAATTCTAAGTGCCGATACGGCGAGCGAGGCGCGGCAGCTGCTAAGCCAAAAGCGCAGATAATACTGGATGTCTTATCGAGCATTTTGGCAACGCAGATGCCGTGCCGCAGCCGCCGGAGCGGTGCTTAAGCCGTAAGGCGGGAATTGTGCGGTGTTGCCCTAAATAAGAGTTGCCCTGTAGGGGCCGCATATGTGCGGCCCGCGGCTTTCCGCAAGCACTCGTCTGCCTTATACGGCAGGGCCGGGCATACCCGGCCCCTACAAGCTCGATAAAGTAAAAGGCTGCCCGCGGGGAAGGCTCTCCTGCGGGCAGCTTTGCTTGCATATCGTCGAAATTTCTGCTATAATACAAAAACCGCCTGTTTTAACAGACGGCAAGGCGCTGCACGCAACGGCAGGCGGTTGGCCCCACCCCCGAAAGGAGGTGAGACCATGCGATTTACATTTACTTTTTATGTTGGCCGCAAGACCATCACATTAAGTTTAGTCGTAAAAAGCAAGAACCGCCACTCGGCAAAGTGACGGTTCTTAGGTTTTCCTAAATCCCATTTTGATCGGGCCAACCGCTTGTCGCAGCGCCTTTTCTATTATTAGTATACCGCACACCGCAGGTTAAGTCAAGCACCCATTGCACCCGCGCAAATTTCGTGCTACAATACAAGTACCCTATTAAAAGCAAAGGAACGAAAAAATTATGAGTGCTATTTTAGCTGTTTGCAGTGACGCATTCTGCGCCATGGTCAGCGATGGCCGTTTTGTTGAGGAACCCATCACCGGCGACAAGCCCCACGTCATCAAGAACGACCTGCCCAAGGTGCGCAAGATCAACCGCAACGTCGTGGTTGGTTTTGCGGGCGATACGTTGGCCGCCGTGCAGATCATCAACGCCGTGGACGAGTACCAGCCCCAGTACCTGACGCTGGAAAAAATCGTCAAGATCATGCGCGAAAAGGCCGCCACCGTGCAGGTGCAGCCGGTGGGCGTGCGCCTTATTGTGGGCGGGCGCAACCGCAAGGGCCAGTTCGTCATGACGATGATGGGCAGCGCCGACGGCTACGAGCCGCAGACCCAGGAGGGCCGCCCCGGCGCGTACCTCATCGAGGGGGCGTGTTCCCACACCGATGTCGGCCCCTGGCTGGAAGAAGAAGTCAAGCCCCAGGCCGCTAGCTGGCGCAGCCTGGACGATGTGGCTCGCACGCTGGACGGCTGCATTGCCAAGATGGCCAAGAACGATAAGAGCATCAACACAACGTATTTCCGTCAGTTGATCCGATAAAATACACGTAAAGGAGAAAAAATATGAAAATCGCGCTGATCAACGAAAACAGTCAGGCCGCCAAGAACGCCCTGATTGAAGCAACCCTGCGCAAGGTCGTGGAGCCGATGGGCCACGAGGTCGTCAACTACGGTATGTATGCCGCCGATGATGCCGCCCAGCTGACCTACGTGCAGAACGGCATCTTGGCCGCTGTGCTGCTGAACTCCGGCGCGGCCGACTATGTCATCACCGGCTGCGGCACCGGCGAAGGCGCTATGCTGGCACTGAACAGCTTCCCCGGTGTCATCTGCGGCCATGTCGAGGATCCGGTCGATGCCTACACCTTCGCCCACGTCAACGACGGCAACGCGGTGGCCCTGCCCTTCGCCAAGGGCTTTGGCTGGGGCGGCGAGCTGAACCTCGAGTACATCTTCGAAAAGCTGTTCGGCTTCGGCCACGGCCAGGGCTACCCCAAGGAGCGCGTTGTGCCCGAGCAGCGCAACAAGAAGATTCTGGACGGCGTGCGCACTGTTGCCTTCCGCGACCTGTCTGACATCCTGAAGGATCTGGACCGCGACCTGGTCAAGGGCGCTTTCGCCGGCGAGCACTTCGCCGAGTATTTCTTCCCCGCCTGCAAGGACGAAAAGCTGGCCGAGACTGTCAAGGAACTGATGGCGTAAGCCCTGCCGTAAAATAAAAGAACTGCCGACTCCCGCCAGTTGCCGGGAGTCGGCTTTTTATTTGTGTTACCGCATATTCGTAGGGGGCGGCGTCCTCGACGCCCCGTCAGATGCGGCCCCCAAAGTAGTGCGCTGCTTTAAGCAAAAGTAATCTTCTGCGCATCAATGTCTACACAGGCCTGGACGCCAAAGGGCAAAATGCACCGTGGCGCGGCGTGCCCGATGTTGAGGTTGCAGACGATGGACAGCTTGGGGTCGTTGATGACTTCGACTAAAATCTGCTTGTACTCGTCCTCGTATTGGCGGTCCATCGGTTTGCCAATCAGCACGCCGCTGACGGCACGGAACACCCCGACGTTTTTGAGGTATGTCAATGCTGCATGGTATTTTTCGGGCGGCATCTGCTCCTCGCTGGTTTCCAGCAGCAAAATTTTCCCCTGCCAGTCCTCGGCCGTGGGAAAAAGACCGTATTTTTGGCACAGTAGCGGCATATCTGCATACCGCGTACCATCGAAGAAATCATAGAAAGTGTCGATGCAACCGCCGAGAATTTCCCCAGAGAATACCGGGCTGCCCTGCAAAAGTTGGAAACCGTCGTCGGGGTGTGTGGCGGGAGCAATGCCAATCTGCGAGGGGCTGAAGTCGGTGCGGCTTTCGTACCAGACATCGCTGGGCGTGACCTCGCGGATCGTGCCGGTGCGCAGTAATTCCGTAAAATAGTGCTCGGTGTAGGGCATCATCGTGGGGCTCAATTCGCAGACATCCGGCAGAAATGCCTGCCCATAAAATGTCGGCAGCCCGACCTTGTGCAGCATCATGTGGTTGACCGTTGTGTCGGAAAAGCCGAGAAACACTTTGCCGGTGACGGCCCTGCGCAGTTCGTCGTGGTCGAACAGATAGGGGAGCAGCCGATAGGTGTCGTCCCCGCCGATGGCGCAGAGGATCATGTCAATCCCTGGGTCGCGGAACGCCTGCAGAAGGTCGGCGGCGCGCGCCTCCGGGTGCGCGGTCAGGTAGTCGATGCCGCGCCGGGCGTTGGGCATAAAGCGGACATTTACGCCGTACCCGGCCAGGCGTTGCAGCCCAATCTCGACTTCGTGCTGCGCAAACGCCTCTCCCAGCACGCCGCGGGACAGGCTGACGACAGCGATGTTTCTAATCATGGCGATACCTCCCTGTAAGCGGTCGTAGGAATGCACCCCCAGTATATCACAGATGACAGCCGTGCGCACGGAAAAAATTTCGTCAATTGCCGAAATTTACCGTTGACTAATTCGGCTTTGGATGGTAAAGTAAATATAGGTGTGAATAGCGCCTTATGGTAAAAATTCAAATATATGTGAGGTGGTTGTCACAATGGATACCCCCAGTCCCAGTCCTGTGTACCGATGTATCTTAAATAACGGCAGCCACCATATTTTTAGGGGCGCATCAAAGCAAACTGTGTGTTAGCCATAACCCACGGTGTTGCTCTGTTTTGCGTTGCCCAAAACCCAAATGTGCCTGGCTGCCGCCTGAAAAGGAGGCAGCTTTTTTATGTCTGATACCGCGATCCTGACCCTCCGCACGATGCTGGCCAACCTGGACGATGCCAAAAAGTACCAGAGCCTGCGCGATGTTATGTCCACCCTGCCCGCGCCCGATCTGGCCGCCGTGTTTGAGGATCTCCCGCCGGAGAAGCTTCCGGTGCTGTTCCGCCTGTGTCCCAAGGACCTGGCGGCAGAGATTTTCGCCGAGCTTACCCCCGAGACCCAGCAGAACCTCATCGACGGCCTGACTGATAAGGAATTGAAGGCTGTTGTGGATGACCTGTTCGTCGATGATGCGACGGATTTGGTCGAGGAAATGCCCGCCAATGTAGTCAAGCGTATCCTTGGCCAGGCGGACCCCGCGACCCGCCGCATGATCAACGAACTGCTCAAATACCCCGAGGACTCCGCCGGCGGCGTGATGACCACCGAGCTGATGGAGCTGCGCCCCGACTGGACCGTGGCCCAGGCCATGGACGCCATCCGCAAGAACGGCTTTGACAAGGAGACCATCAACAACTGCTACGTCACCGACCGTGACCGCACCCTCATCGGCGTCGTCTCCCTGCGCGCGCTGGTCCTCTCGAAGGACCCGCAGAACGAGATCATCCGCGACATGATGGATGACAACGTCGTCAGCGTTGCCACCACCACCGACCAGGAGGACGTCTCCCAGATGTTCGAGAAGTACGGCTACCTGGCTATTCCCGTTGTGGACAACGAGAAGCGTCTGGTCGGTATCGTCACCATCGACGACGCTATCTCGATCATGCAGGACGAGGCCAGCGAAGATATCGCCAAGATGAACGCTATCGGCCCGTCGGACAAGCCCTACTTTAAACAGTCTATGTGGGATCTGTACAAAAGCCGTGCGCCGTGGCTGCTGTTCCTGATGATTTCCTCCACCTTCTCCAGCATGGTCATCCGCGGGTATGAGGATGCCCTCGCCGCCGTGACGGTGCTGACCGCCTACATCCCGATGCTGACCGACGCAGGCGGCAACGCGGGCAGCCAGAGTACTTCCACCATCATCCGCGGCCTGGCCGTCGGTGACATTGAGCCCCACGACCTGCCGAAGATTCTGTGGCGCGAGTTCCGCATTGCCATCCTCTGCGGCGGCACGCTGGCGCTGTGCAACTTTGCCAAACTGATTTTCCTGGACGGCATCAAGGCTCCTGTGGCAGCGGTCGTCTGCCTGACGCTGGTCTGCACGATCATCCTGTCCCAGCTGATCGGCGGCCTGCTGCCTGTTGTGGCCGAAAAGTTCAAGATGGACCCGGCCGTCATGGCGTCGCCGCTTATCACCACCATCGTCGATACCACGACGCTGCTGGTCTACTTCAACATTGCACGGGTTTTGCTGAAAATTTAAATTTTGGACACCGTGTTCAAAATTGTAGGTTGTACCACACCTTTGGGTGTGGTACAATTTTTTTAGAGAAAAGGCCTTCCCCTGAGGGGGGAAGGTGCCCCGAAGGGGCGGATGAGGGGCAGACTTCCCGCAGCAGCCCCTTTACCGGGCAATAATGACCAGCGCCGCCCCTTATCAGTCAGCGGTCGGGGCCGCTGACAGCTTCCCCCAGGGGGGAAGCCATCCTTACAATAGGAGACTTTCATCATGAATATGCAGGATTTTTACACCGGGCATGCCTTTGATGCGTATGAATTTTTCGGGGCGCATACCTATTTCGGCGGCACACATTTTGCAGTGTGGGCACCGTCCGCGCAGCATATCGCTGTCGAGACCGAGATCGGCACCTTTGACCTGCACCGCACCCAGTCCGCCGTGTGGGAATGCGACGCCCCCGGTGTGAACGCGGGTATGGTCTACCAGTATTGGGTGCGCGGCGCAAACGGCCAGAGCGTGGCCCACTGTGACCCCTACGGCACGGCTATGACACTGCGCCCCGACGGCCGCAGCATCGTGTCCGACCGCCCGCAGGGCTTTGACGACGACCAATGGATGCAGGCACGCACAAAATGCTTCGATAAACCGCTGAATATCTACGAGGTCCATGCCGGCAGCTGGCGGCAGAAGGAGGACGGCAGCTGGTACACCTACGCCGAGCTGGCCGAGCTGCTGCCCGCCTACTGCAAGGAGAACGGCTTCACCCACATTGAACTCATGCCCCTGGCCGAGCACCCCTTCGACGGCAGCTGGGGCTACCAGATCACCGGCTTTTTTGCCCCCACCAGCCGCTACGGCACGCCGGACGAGCTGGCCGAATTTGTCAACGCCTGCCACAAGCAGGACATCGGCGTTATTCTGGATTTTGTACCGGTACACTTTGCCGTGGACGCCTACGGCCTGAAAGAATTTGACGGTACACCGCTGTATGAGTACCCGGCAGCCGCTGTGGGCCAGAGCGAGTGGGGCAGCTGTAACTTCATGCACTCCCGCGGCGAGATCCAGTGCTTCATCCAGTCCTGCGCCGATTACTGGCTGCGGGTGTTCCACGCCGACGGCCTGCGCATGGACGCGGTGTCCCGGCTCATCTACTGGCAGGGCGACCCGAACCGCGGCGTCAATGGCTCGACGCTGGACTTTTTGAAGGGCATGAACTGCGGTTTGCAGCAGCGCCACCCCACGGCCATCCTGATTGCCGAGGACTCCACCAGCTTCCCGAAAGTGACCGCGCCGGTCGAGTACGGCGGCCTGGGCTTTGACTACAAGTGGGATCTGGGCTGGATGAACGATACCCTAGACTACTTTAAAAAGACCCCCGACGAGCGGCGGGAGAACCTGGGCAAGCTGACCTTCTCGATGATGTACGCCTGGAACGAGCACTACATCCTGCCCTTCAGCCACGACGAGAACGTCCACGGCAAGGCGACCATCGTGCAAAAAATGTACGGCGACTACGAGGGCAAGTTCCCCCAGGCGCGGGCGCTGTACCTGTACATGGCTATCCACCCGGGCAAGATGTTGGACTTTATGGGCAACGAATTCGCGCAGCTGCGCGAGTTTGACGAGAGCCGCGAGCAGGACTGGATGGTGCTGAAATACCCGAGCCACGACGATTTCCACCGCTACCGCAAGGCGCTGAACGAGGCGTACTGCGCCAACGAGGCGTTCTGGAGTCGTGAGTACGACCCGGCGGCGTTCCAGTGGCTGGACTGCCGGCACCCCGAGCTGGACGCCTGTGCCATCTGGCGTGAGGGCCATGACGGCGCGGTGCTGGCGGCGTTCAACTTCGGCGATACAGAGCTGAAAGAGTACGAGCTGACACTGCCCCGCGCGGGCAGGCTGACGCCGATTCTGGACACGGATTGGCAGTGCTTCGGCGGCCAGACCGAGAAACCGAAGCGGCTTGTGGGCAAGGCGTGCGAAGGCAAGCTGAAGCTGACGCTGGCACCGTTCAGCGGGCGGCTGTATAAGTTGGTCTGATTTTACAAGGATAGGCAACACCCCTGCGCCGTTTTGGGATGGCGCAGGGGTGTTTTTTGCTGTGCGGTAGGGGCCGGGCATGCCCGGCCCGTAACTTTGCCGTTGCAACCCCTTTTGCGGTAGATTTGCAGGGAGGGGTCTTGACCCCTCCGCGGCGGCCAGAGGGCTGGCCGCCCTACAAGCGCCCGTGAACGGGGTGTCTGCGTAACCTGCGGGTCGTCGGGGACGCCGACTCCTACAGAGCGATGATTTAATGCGTTTCGCGGCCTTGCCTTCAGCGCAAGGCCGCCCTTTTGCTATCCCAATACTCCTCCACGATCTCACTTTCCACAAACGGCTCCTTGACCCCATTGCGTTCTATCGTCGTCTCGTGGCCTTTGCCTAAAATCGCCACGATATCCCCGGGCTGGGCGTGGGCCAGCGCGTAGTAAATGGCCTGCCGCCGGTCCGGTATCTCGGCAAAGGGGGTGGCCGGGTTGCCAAGTTTCAGCCCCGCCCGGATATCCGCCAAAATATGCTCCACCGGCTCACTGCGGCTGTTGTCCTCAGTAATGACGCAGAAATCCGCCAGCCGGGCGCAGACGGACCCCATACCGAACCGCCGCAGCCGGCTCCGCTCGCCACCGCAGCCGAACACCGCCACCAGCCGCGCCGGAGTGTAGGCCCGCAGCGTGCGCAACAGGCTCTCGGCGGAGGCCTCGTTGTGGGCGTAGTCGATCAGCACCGTGAACGGTGCGTCCACGGCCACAGGCTCCACCCGGCCCTGCACCACGGCGGCGGCCAGCCCCCGGCGTATCGCGTCCTCGCCCGCGCCAAGCACCCGCGCTGCAGCCAGGGCAGCCAGGGCGTTTTGCACGCTGAACGCCCCGGGCATCCCCACGGTGTACCGCACACCGTCCACCGTGAAGGCCGCGCCCAGCCGACCGCCCTCCCGTGTCAGAGTAAAATTGCTATCGGCCCGCACATCGGCCCCGGGGGCGGTGCCGTAGGTTACGACGCGGCAGGGGACGCCGTCCACGATTTTCCCCACCCAGGGGTCGTCGATGTTGAAAACTCCCGCGCGGCACTGCTGAAACAGCGCAGCTTTCCAGTGCAGATACTCGGCAAAATCCGCGTGCTCGCCGGGGCCGATGTGGTCGGGCGACAGGTTCGTGAACACGCCCACGTCAAACTCTATCCCCGCCGCGCGGTCAAACTTCATCCCCAGGCTTGAAACTTCCATCACGCAGGCGTCGCAACCGTCGTCGGCCATGCGGCGCAAAAGCGCCTGCAAGTCACAGCTTTCCGGCGTTGTGTGGTTCAAATCGTGGCGATGGCCGGGCCAGCAGACGCCGTTGGTGCCCACCAACCCGACCCGCCGCCCATCGGCCTGCAAAATGGCCGCCAGCAGGTGGGCCGTCGTCGTCTTGCCCTTCGTGCCGGTCACGCCGATCATCGTCATGGCGCGGGCCGGTTCACCGCAGAGCCGCGCCGCCAAAACCGCCATCATGCGGCGTGGGTTTTCCGTCTCTACCACGGCCGCGCCCACGTCCGGGGGCGGCCCCGCGCACAGCACCGCCACAGCCCCGGCGGCCACGGCCTGGGCCGCAAACTGCCGCCCGTCGGTGTGGCGGCCCGGCAGGCAGACAAACAGCGCCCCCGGCCCGGCACAGCGGGAATCACAGCAGAGCGCCGTCACCTCGGTCAGGGCATTGCCCCGCACAAGCTGGCAGTCGGTGTTCTGGATAAGCCGCCGCAGATCCATTTGGCATCACGCTCCAAAAAACTGTTCGTACCAAATCAAAAAACTGTACACGCACCAGATCTGCCGCCAGCAGTCGCCGCCGTGCAGGTGGTGGTTCAACATAGTATGCAGCAGCCGCACATTAAAGAACTCTCCGGCTGCCGGGCGGCTGAATACGGCCCGCACCCGGCTGGTGTACGGCTCCTGCCGCAGCCAGTCCCGCACCGGCACCGGGAAACCCAGCTTTTTCCGGGCGGCAGCCGCCGGGGGCAGTGTGCGGGCCGCAGCCTGGCGCAGGGCAATTTTTGTCATGCGGGCGTTGGCCTTGGCGGCGGCGGGCAGCGCGGCGGCCAGGGCAAAGACTTCTTTATCAAGGTAGGGCACCCGCAGTTCCAGGCTGTGGGCCATGCTCATTTTGTCGGCTTTCAGCAAAATATCCCCGGCCAACCAGAGCTGCAGATCTACCTGCTGCATCCGGGTCACAGGGTCCTGATCCTCGGTCATGTCCCAGCTGGATTCGGTCAGGCAGACCGGGTCGCCGTCGCCCTCGTACCCAGGCAGCAGGCGGCGCTTTTCCCGCTCGGTCAAAAGCGCCGTGGGGCCAAAGTAGCGTTCTTCTAAACTTAAACCCCGCCGCACAAGAAAATTTACCCCCGGCCCGGGCGGCAGCAGGCTGGCGGCGGCCCCCAGCCCGCCCCGCAGCCAGGGCGGCAGGCGGTTATACCACCGCGCAGTGAAGGGGTCGCGGTAGATGTTATACCCGCCGAACAGCTCGTCCGCGCCCTCGCCCGAGAGGACGACCTTCACATCCCTGGCGGCCTCGCGGTTCAAAAAGTAGAGCGCCACGGCGGCCGCGTCGGCCATCGGCTCGTCCATGTGGTACTGCACAGCGGGTACGGCGTCCCAGAACTCGCCGGGGCTGATGCACCGCACCCGGTTCCGCAGCCCTAAATTCCGCGCCAGCGCCCGGGCAGGGAAGGACTCGTCGTACTTCGGCTCTGCATAGGAAATCGTGTAGGTCCGCGCGGGCCGGGCCAATGCCGTGAGGTAGGCCGAGTCCACCCCGCCGGAGAGGAACCCCGCGACCTCGACGTCGGCAATTTTGTGAGCCTCGGCACTTTGGCGCAGCACGGTTTCCAGCTCATCGAGGGCGGGCGGCGTATCGCCTGGCAGAAAGGCGGGCTGTACCCACCGTGTGGTGCGCACGATCCCCTCGGAAAATTCCAGAAAATGCCCGGGCAGCAGCTTTTGCACCCCGGCAAAAAACGTGTCCCGCCCCGGGGAATACTGGCAGGATAAGTAGAGCGGCAGCTGCGCGGTGTTGAGTTGCTTTTCAAACGAGGGATGATCCAGAAACGCCTTGATCTCGCTAGCAAACAGCAGCGTGCCATCGGCGCAGCGGCAGTAGTAGAGCGGCTTTATGCCGAACATATCCCGGGCGCAGAAAAGCACCTGCGCCCGGCGGTCCCACAGCGCAAAGGCGAACATCCCCCGCAGCCGGGGAAGCAGCTCGCGGCCCCACTGCTCCCACCCGTGCAGCAGCACCTCGGTGTCGGTGCGGGTGGTAAAGGTGTGGCCCAGGGCTGTCAGCTCGGCAGTCAGTTCGCGGTAGTTGTAGATTTCGCCGTTGAACACGACGACGAAATTTTTATCCTCGCTGTACAGCGGCTGTGCGCCGCCCTGCAAATCAATGATGGCCAGGCGGCAGTGGCCCAGCGCGGCGGGTCCCTCCACAAACGTTCCCTGGCCGTCCGGCCCGCGGTGGGCGATGCGCGCCAGCATCGGGGCCAGCGCTGCGGCGTCCGCCCGGGCGGGGGAGATAAAACCGGCAATTCCGCACATATTCCAGCATCCTTTCCCGGCAGTGCAACCTGCCGTTACCGTTTTGTACACTTGACTTGCTGGCATTTTACCACACGCTGTGGTAAAATTATGTCAAATCAAAGCGGAAAGCAGGTGAGCCTGTGACACTGGGGCAGAATATCCAAACAGCACGCAGGGCCAAGGGCCTGAGCCAGGAGACATTGGCCGAGCGCATCGGCGTCAGCCGCCAGGCCCTGGGCAAGTGGGAGAAGGACACCGCCCTGCCGGGGCTGGACAATTTGCAGGTGCTGGCGGCCGAACTGGGCACCGGCGTGGATGCCCTGCTGGGCGCAGAGCAGGCCGACCCCGCCGCGCCTGCCGTGACGCTGGATGCACTGCGGGACCTGCTGGCCGCCCGCGACGCCGAGGAAAAGCGCCGCCGCAGGCTGTGGGGCTGCGCCGGGGGCGCGGCGGTCGTTATCCTGGCCGGGCTGCTGGCGGCGGTGGCCTGGCAGTATGAGCGGCAGATCGCTGCGCTGAACCAGAACTATGCGGCCATCCAGTCCAGCTACGCGGCCCAGCAGGCAGAACTTTCGGCGCAGATCTCCGAATTGCAGGACGCCGTGCGGATGGGCGAGGCCACCGTGCTGGACTGGCGCTGGCTGCCCGCCGACAAGCTGCACAGGGACGCGGATAAGAGCTGGATGCCCGTGCAGGTGCAGGTCACGCCGCGCACGGTGCAGGACGGCATGACCGCCCGGCTGGCTGTGCGCAGCGGCGACGACACGCAGCTCTATGATATGACCGCCGTGTCAGACGGCAGCTTTGCGGCGCAGGAGATTGTTTTTACGGTGGGCAGCACCTACGATTTGAGTGTGCAGTGGACCGCCGATGGTACGACCACCAGTGAGGGCTTAGGCACGGTGGACTTCAACGACGAAATGACCGAGCCGACGATTGTCTGGGGTGCGGCGGGCAGCAGCCTGGATTTCGGGTACTACGTCAACCGGGTCAACGGCAAGCGGTATCTGACCTTGACCTGCTACCCGGTGGAACTTCAGGTTGACGCCCCGCCGTGGATGCAGATTGCGAAGGTGGAAATAGACCTGCGTCTGAACGGCGACGCCGGCGAACCTACCGCCACCGCCGCGCTGGAATGCGAGGGTGAGTACAGCTACGGCAGCTCCGCCCGCACCGAGAGCGTCTGGAATGGCACGTTTTACGATGATGCCGTCATCAACGGCTGGGAGTACGACGGCGATGCCGCGCCCAAATACGTTGTGCGGGTGACGGACAGTAATGGCGGGGTATGGACGGAGGAGATGCCGCTGGTAGAGAAATAATGTGCCTTCCCCCTTGGGGAAAGGTGCCCGAGGCCCCGACCGAGGGCGGATGAGGGGCAGCCTTGCCAACAGAACCCATTTGCCGGGCGGCTGTGGTATACCTGCCCCTCATCCGACCCTGCGGGGCCACCTTCTCCCCTTGGGGAAAGGCAAAAAGAATAAACGCCCCCTTGCCGCATACACTAGCGGTAAGGGGGAATTTCTATGCCGCAGATATTGCCGGTGCTGCTGGGCGGGGATGCCAATGTCTACGGTATGGCCCGCAGCTTTTATGAGACATACGGCGTGCGCAGCCTGGCCGTCTGCCGCCGTGCGCTGCCTGCGCTGGCCCACAGCCGTATTGTGCAGGTGGCCGCCCAGGATCCAGCGTTTGAGCGGGACAGCGTTTTCACCGCCACGCTGCTGGGCCTGGCCGAGCAATACCCCGGCCGAACGCGGCTGCTCATCTCCTGCGCCGACGGCTACACCCAGCTTATGGCCCGCTGTGCCGCCGAACTGCGGGGGACGTACCGCTTTGCCTGCCCGCCACCCGCCGCGCTGGCCCTGGCCGATAAACAGCAGTTTGCCGCCGCCTGCCGCGCCGTGGGCCTGCGCACGCCGCAGAGCATAACAGTATACCCGGGGGACATTGTGCTCGAGCTGCCCTTCGGCTGGCCGGTCGTCGTCAAGCCTGCTGACTCGCCTGCCTGGTGGAACTGCCATTTCCCGGGCAAGCGCAAGGTCTATCTGGCCCGGGATGCCGCCGAATTGCAGGAGATTTTGTCCGCAGCCGCCCGCAGCAGCTACCGCGGGGCCATGCTTTTGCAGGAGTACATCCCCGGCCCGGATACGCGGCTGGGGGTCGTGAACGCCTACTGCGCCGCCGACGGCAGTGTGCCGTGGCTTGTGCAGGGGCAGCCCCTTTTGCAGGAACGTACACCCGAGGGCATTGGCAACTACGCCGCTGTGCTGGTGGAACCCGCCCGGCAGGACACCGCCTTGCTGGAGGCTCTGCGCGGCTTTTTGCAGACGGCGGGCTGGCGCGGCTTTGCCAATTTTGATTTGAAATACGACCGCCGCAGCGAGCCGGTGCTGTTTGAACTGAACCCCCGGCAGGGCCGCGCGGCTTATTACTGCGATGCTGCCGGTGCCCCGCTGGCCCGGCCTTTGGTGGAGGACCTGCTGTTCGGCGGCCCGGTCACGCCGCCCGCCCTGCGCCCGGCGGTGTGGTACACGGCCCCCTGGGGCGTGGTGCGCCGCCATTGCCCCAACAAGCTGCTCCTGCGCCGTGCCGCCCTCCTGCGGCGCCGCGGGCGCGGGTATCCCCATTTATTGGCCCCGGGGGAGGGGATGGCAAGGCAGATTTGGTTTGCGGCAAGGCAGGCGGGATACGGCAGAAAATTACGAAAGAATGGGGGCTGAATCCATGTGCGGCATCGTCGGCTTTACCACCACCGCCGGGCATGACCCGGCGGCGGCCAAACGCACGGCGCAGGCTATGGCGGACCTCATCCGCCACCGCGGGCCGGACGGCGAGGGCTACTACGCCGACGCCCACGCCGCGCTGGGCCATCGGCGGCTGTCCATCATCGACCTTGCGGGCGGCGGCCAGCCGATGTTCAACGAGGACGGCACCCTTGTCGTCGTGTTCAACGGCGAAATTTATAACTACAAGGCCCTGCACGCCGAGCTGACGGCCCGGGGCCATACCTTTGCCACCGACTCCGACACCGAGGTGCTGCTCCACGGCTACGAGGCCTGGGGCGGCGACCTGCCCAAGCACCTGCGCGGGATGTTCGCCTTTGCCCTGTGGGACCGCACGGCCGAGACATTATTCTGCGCCCGCGACCTCTTTGGCATCAAGCCGCTGTACTACTACAAAAAGGGCGATGTACTGTTGTTTGCCAGCGAGATAAAGGCCTTTCTGGCCCACCCGGCCTTTGAAAAGCGGCTAAACGAAGCCCGCCTGCCCGATTGGCTCAGCATGGAGTACCTGCCCGACGATGAGACGATGTTTTTGGGTGTGTACGAGCTGCCGCCCGCCCACACGCTGACCTGGCATGATGGCCGCCTGACCACCCGCCGCTATGCCGCGCCGCGCTTCCGGGCGCGGCGCGGCCGCAGCCTGGGTGCCTGGGCGGAGAAAATCGGCCAGACTTTGGCCGAGAGCGCCGACGCCCACCGCATTGCCGATGTGGCCGTGGGCTGCTTTTTGTCCGGCGGCGTCGATTCCTCCCTCGTCACCCGCGAGACAGCCCGCAGCCAGCCCAACGTGCAGTGCTTTTCGGTCGGCTATGCCGAGGAAAGCTACTCCGAGCTGCCCGCTGCCCGCGCCGCCGCCAGGGCACTGGGCGTACCCCTGACCGAGACGACCGTGACTGCGGCGGAGTTCTTCGCGGCAAACCGGGCCATCCAGTGGTATCTGGATGAACCGATGCCCAACCCGGCGGAGGTGCCGCTGTATTTCCTGTGCAAAACCGCGCGGCAGCGTGTAAAAGTGGTGCTTTCGGGCGAGGGCGCGGATGAACTGTTCGGCGGGTACCCGCTGTACCGGCAGGCCGTTTGGACCGAGCGCTGGCAGGCGCTGCCCCATAGCTTGCGGCGCGGGTTGGCGGCGGCCCTGCCGGGGTGCGGCTTTCTGCGCCGGGGTGCACAGCCCCGGTGGCAGCGCTGCGCCCGGGCTAACTATGTGTTTGAAACTGCGCAGGAACGCGACAAATATTTGAAGCGCCCGTCCAATACACCCAGCCCGGCCCGGCGGTGCAAGCCTTATTTTGACGCGGTGCGCGGCCTGGATGAGCCGACAGCCCTGCAATGGGTGGATCTGCAGACCTGGCTGCCCCGGGATATCCTGCGCAAGGCCGACCGAATGAGCATGGCCCACAGCCTGGAACTGCGGGTGCCGTTTCTGGACCGGCGGGTGCTGGCCGTGGCGCTGGGCCTGCCCCGGCGGTACCGCTGCACCGGGCGGCGCGGCAAGATCGCCTTGCGGGCTGCGGCGGCCCGCCGCCTGCCCGGGGCACTGGCCGCAAACCCTAAGCGCGGGTTCCCGGTGCCGCTGGCCGACTGGCTGTGCCAGGACGAATATTACAAGCGGGTGCGGACCAAATTTACCGGCCCGGTGGCCGAACGCTTTTTTGACACGGCAGCCCTGTGCGCCCTGCTGGACGCCCACCGCGCCGGAAAAACCAACGCTATGACGAAACTGTGGGCGTTTTACTGCTTTATAGAATGGTACGAGGTCTACTTTGTGGAAGAATTTCCGCCGATTTTGTAAAAAACTTTTCCAAAATCGCTTGACAAAACCCGGCCCCATTGCTATAATATCCTACGCAGTATGTCCCTTGTGGGCATGAACCCGCAGTGAGCGCCCGTAGCTCAGCTGGATAGAGCAACTGCCTTCTAAGCAGTGGGCCGGGGGTTCGAGTCCCTTCGGGCGCATTATATGGTGCCTATGGCGCAGTTGGTTAGCGCGCCAGATTGTGGCTCTGGAGGCCGAGAGTTCGAATCTCTCTAGGCACCCCACCAAAGACCGTTCAGGCCCGTTCCTGCACGGTCTTTTCTTTTACAACAGCGCTGCCCCCGCAGCGTATATATACTGGGTCGTCGCCAAGTGGTAAGGCACGGGACTTTGACTCCCGCATTCGTGAGTTCGAACCTCGCCGACCCAATCTGACGAACCTGAAAATAAAAGATGCACGGTACAATGCACCGTAGAAAAAGCTTATCGTTATGCGATTTGCAAAATTCCTTTAGCGTGCGTACTCGGCGGATGATATTTTCAGACAATCTAATGGCGTGTTTTGTATCTTTATACAAAGCACGCCATTTCCTTTTTCACAAAGAAATGCCTATGACATTTTGGGTCATAGGCATATTTTTACAAGCGAATCAGTTTCATCTCACCTAATTTCTGGCACTGTCCAGCCAAGCGTTCATTCTGCAATTCGAGGTCCTTGCATTTAGCTTTGCAAGCAAGAAGTTCTGCTGAGATTCGACGATTTTGATTTCTTGATTTTGAGAGGAGAGCTTTCAGTCGTTCGATTTCCTTCAAGGAGTCTTCCAGCTTTGCAGTTGAACTACTTTGCTCTATGCTGGGGTTGAACTCAGGATAACGAAGAAGGTGCTGTTGAACGTATGGCTTATGTAGGGTTCGGAGCGCGACACCGCTTTCCATACTAATTGCCGTTTTCGTAATGGTCTGGTGTGTCTGTTTGAGATATTTGTAGGCTTCATCAACTTTGGCAAGTGTTTCTTGGCGCTGGGCTTCCTGATAAGCGCGAACGCCTTCATTTTGTTTCTTCATGGTATTTAACTCTCTTTCTGATGGTCTTTTGGGGCATCCATCTTTTCCAAATAAGCGTTGAATGTTTGGATATCTTTGAGGTTCTGTTGACGCACAGCATCGCTTCCGTGCTTCTTTGCAATGAACTCATTCGCTTCTTGGAGGCGTTTTATGGCAGCGGTAATGTATTCCCTGTACTGGGGGTCCGGGATAAATAGGTCGCAATGGAAACACCTTTCAAATTGTGGTGAGCATTTACGGTCAAGGCAAAGCCCATAGTAGGGGATAACTCTTGTTGTTGGTTGCTTTGCAAGTATTTCGTATTTGCGAGCAGGAACGAACCTTGGAGCAGATTGTTCATTGGAATCAAGCGGAAGGATTGGACTTACGATTTGTGCGAGGTGTTTTGCTTCGTCATGCTTAGAGTAGTAGCCATAGCCCATAGTATCATCAACGGAAGCGTGGTTGCATTCAACGGAAGTTCTTTCGGGAGATATAATATCGCTTTTAAATCGTTCGCAAACAGCTATGTGCCGGAAGTCGTGGGAGGTAACTTTGGTGGGATTACCAGAAGCATCGATAATATTATACCGCGCACAAAATTCAGATAGATAGGAATTGAAATCTTTTGTTGTTATGAGCCGCTGACCTTTGTGAGAGACAAAGAGATATTCTTTCAGGTTATCCGGGAGATTGAACTGCTGGCTGATAGCGTACTGTTGCTGGGTGTGTACAATATCGTGACAAAGACCGCCACAGAAACCAGAAAGCAAGAAATTGTATTTCTGATAGTCAGGAATATGGTGTGGAGTTTCTTTTGAATTTGGAATAGTTATGGCAAAAACATCATCGTCAGGGTAACTCATGCAGTCGAGAGGCGTGGCTAATACTTCTGAAATGCGATGCGTATGTAACCGTAGAAGAATATAGATGGCACGATAGCCAAGAGGAATATCAACATTTTTGTCAAAGAATAGACTGTCCAATTGATTTACAGTGATGGTATCCGGCGCTCTTTTGGGTTCGACTTGACCATCAAAGCGATACATCGCTTCAATAGTGGTGGTACGAGGTAGTACCTCAAATGACATGCAGGTTTCTATAAGTGCTTGCATGGATTGCATATACTGATTTCGTTTCCAGTTGTCGAATGATGAGCCATCAAGGTACTGGATAAAGTGGTTGACGCCATCTTGCGATAGGCAAGACAATTCAATGTTTTCCGAATGAAAAAAGTTGAAAATGGTATCGAAGTCATGAACCCTGCGTTGACAGGTTGCAATGGATGCTCCGGATGTGAGCATGATAATTACGGTGACTCTTGTGATGTCAGATTCAATTGTTTTGGTGGTTTTAGGGAAATATATATTCCCGGTTCTGTTTGCTATGGTAAGGCTGATGCGCCATTCTGCGGCATCTAGTGTATCTGAGGAATAAAGCGCTAGGATTCTGCTATATTCTTGCTTTGTTTCATCAGGTAGACCTTGGTTATTTTTAAATCTTTCTGGAAGTGGAATTTGAAGGGCAAGGGAACTCAATTTGTACAATCACCTTCTTTACATTTTATCAGTGAGGGGCATTTACGGCAGTCTTTTCCGGGACATTCTTTTTGTGAATTGCAGGTCCCGTACATAACAGTTTGGGGAAGAAGTTTTTGCTTTGTATGGGCGGCAATCCCTTTTTCGACAGTTTCCTGCCATAGCTTGTCGTACATTTTGGCATCGTCTATTGGACGGTAATTATCATAGTGTGTTTGAGCAACCATTGGTGAATTGCCAAGAAAACTTGAAACCTCGTTAGCATTTTTTCCACTTGCAAAGAGCGTGCGTCCTATTTCGGCGCGGATACTGCGAAGGGATGCTGTTTCCGGAGTACCCTTTGGCGTATACAGGTTCGCTCCACGGAGAAGTTTTGATAAGTAATAATAAAGAGCATCTCCATCAAGAACAACTGGAAGAAATTTTGTGTCTGCGCGTCTGGAAGCAGGTTGATATACCAAGAGATATGGTTTCTTAAGCGTATTGCGGAGGTCTTGAGTATCGGCGATGAATTGCTCAATCTCAATGCCTAATTCTTTTGGGATGCGATAATCATTGAACACAGGAAGATTATTCTTTATGCGGTATTTGCAAGTCTTTTTTAGAAATACACGAAGAATATATTTATCATCACGATGAATCAAGGAAGAAGTCATAAGTTCGTTGAAGGAGCCGGAACGAAGTCCAGTGCAGCACGAAATTTTAATCCCAATTTGAGCCACAGCAGGTAAAGTAAAGAGATTCCGAAGAATCGCATCCTTGGCTTGCTGTGATAGTGGAACTGTTGGGTTGGCAAGGCGGTGTGAAAACTGTATCTTATAAAAAGCGGAAGAGGGATTGCTGCTATCTATGCCAGTGATAAATTTGTAAAAATAGTGAAGTGAAGACAGGCACATATTGATAGTTTTATAATTGTAGTTTGTATTCTGAAGAAAGTAAGACCGCAGCAACTGAACGTCTACCTTTGTGAGTGACCGAATAGATTCCACATATATATCTAGGCAATTGTAAAAAATGTCAATGCAAATGTTGATATTATAAGCCGCAAGGTAAATAAAGTGTGTATCTATATTCTTGCCGCTAATGGTTGAACGGTTGTATAGATAGTAGCGTATCTCCGTTTGTAATGTTTCTGCCCCAATAAAGGAAACTTTGTAGTATGCAAGAGAAGAAATGTTGATGAAATAAAAAAGAATCCAACTTGACTTTGAAGAAAGAATTTCCTGTTGGTTTCCCTCAACCAATTTGTTGTACCAATAGGGAGTTTTTTCCTCAAGGATACTAAGAATTTCGTAAAAGAAAGCTCGTGCGGGGCCGCGATAAGGTGCTTGCTTGAAATAGTGGCGTAGTACCGACTGAGGATAGATAGGCTCTCTCCGTCGAACAATACAATCACAGACGTTAACGAAGTAATCAATAGCCAACGAAGGATAACATATTTGCATAATGCTAATAACAGTAATACTACCAATGTGCTCAACAATGGATTCTAACTTTGTACGGTCATTGGTTTTTAGAGCATCTTGTATGGAAATAATAGCATCCATGACTTCTGCAGGATTGCGCATATAAGGTTTTCCGCTAAGACAGATTTCAAGAGTTGAGGTATTTACAGTAAAATTTGCAATATTTCCGACTGTAGAAATATAGGTGACGGTGAACGCTTCATTTTGAACGGTCCGTGGAATAACAGGTTTTGGTCGTGTATAATTGTATTTGCGTTTCGGATTTGGATTTGTAGGAGCAATTTTGCAACAGACCGTAGGGATAATAGAATTTAGCTTTTTTGCAAGCGGAAATTTATTATAGCGAGTTTCATATGTGAACGAAAAGACATGAAAAAAGAAGTCTTTAAAATTCATATGTGACGTGGAAAATTGCTTTCGATACAAGTTGTCGAAAAGTTCAATGGTGCTTTCAGGATATATGGCATCGAGAAGAACGAAAAGATTGGTTCCGTTAATAAGCCCTCGAACGTCAAGAAAAGTACGCCTCCACATGAAAACGTCTTCGATAATTTTAAGAATGTTTTCTACGTTTTCGACAACACCTAAGTCGATACGGTATCTGTAGCGGCTTAATTGAACAATTTTGTCATCAATACTGATTATCCAATAGCACCTATCTGTACGAATAATTTTCACGTCTCTGCTCATCATAGCGTACCTGCGTTTGCAACAGTAAGAGCATCATAGTCTTTGTAAAAATCAATCAACATAGGAGCGACATCCTGCACACGATTCACCAAGTCGTAATGCTTCAGAGACTCCAACGATTTCCAATCCATCAAATTGCAGAAATCAACATCCGAAAATGTTGGCACACCTTTTCGCCGCTGTTCCAACTGATAACTTCGGAGTGCAGCAGCAAAGGTGCTTCGACCCGCATGGGTGTGGAGTGCTTTGATGTCCCAACCATATTTTTTGTTGACCTTTATTCTGGCACTTTCCAAGGCGCTGCGGTAAGCACCGTAAGTTACAGGCTTTCCGCTGCTGCCAACGAAGAAATAATTACTATCCGTGTCAATTTTGCTTCTTACATCCAAAATATAACTCTGAAAATCATTGACAAGCTCAGGCGGGATAAGAGAAGTGTGCTTTTTGCCCGTCTTGGTACGGGTTGGAGTGACATGCGCATTGTACAGGTCTACGGTATCAATGGTTAAGGAAAGAGCACTGTCAATGCGATGCCCGGTATATACGGTGTCGAGAAAAATGCAGCGGTATGTAAGCGGAAGTTCATCTGCGATGGCGCGAATTTGTTCAGCCGAGTACCACTTGGTATAGGTGAACTCATGAGCATCGTTCTGGTTTGGAGAAAACAATCTGGAAAGGTAATAAACCATCGTAAGGTGTTCGCCCTTTTTTATGACGCGTCCTTTTCGTCGATTTGTTTTTGGGTCTGGTAAAAGCATCATTTTTTGAGAGCGAGTATAAAGACTGTCATCCAATGGATATCCGCGTAAGGCAAGCATGTCGTACAGCTTAGAAAGGGTATCAACATAATCGCAGATATTGTTATAGCTTTTGGGAGCCTTGTTGCAGCCGTAGGGGAGACCATCGATATAAAGCTCACAGAGAAAGTTGTAAAGGTTATCCATGGTGGCATTAACGGCCTCAAGCCCGCGCATATCCAAATAATTTAGATAGATACAAAGCTGGTAAACAGTTGTGCCAAGCGGTTTATCGCGATTGAGTTGTGCCATTACAAGATGCCTGTTGAGTTCAGTCGCGGGGAGTCCATCATCAAATATGAGCCGCATACGTGTTTCAATAGAATTGTTTTCCCCATGTGGGTATAGGCAATAGCCAACAGTAAATCTCATTCGTTTAGTTTACCTCCTCGATTTTGAAGAATGTAATCCCGTACGCTCTCCTTTGGTATCAGATAGCGTTTGCCAACTCTGTAATAGGATAGGTCTTTATATTTGTGGCAAATCTTTAAAACCATTTGACGTGAGCAGTGTAGGATTTTTGCAACTTCAGAAACTGTAAGTTCGTTCGGCTGCACATCATAGGAATTCAAAAAATCGGTCATTGTATTTTCTCCTTTCGTCTACAACGTGGTTGCCTCTGTGTGCATCGTAGCCATTGTAGCCCATTATTGTTCCTATAAAAAGTGATAACATAGGGATAACATTTACTTTTTTTGAGAATTTTCCGCTCAATTTGCCTTTTGAACCTATTGCAGATGCGTCTGACAGCAAATATACTGTTATTATGAGGCTGTAAAAAATGCTGAGAGGACGTAATTATGGGACTTTACTATTCAACGGACATGGTCCTGCGATGGTACAAGGCGGACGATTCGCAATTGAAGCAGGACCGAGGCAGAACGCAATATACTGCCATCAGCAACGATGCACTGGTAGATTTACGCGAACATGGAATCACGGAAGATAACGTGCGCCAATGGCTGGAGGAAAATCACGTTCCTCCTGATGGCTATATATCTCCCTATGACGGAACGATTTCAGATGACGCATTGGCAGAAATGACGAAATCAACGGCAGATGCACGAGCAGTCACGCGGGCCTATTCGCTATTGGGGGATGATGTGCAGGATGACCTTTATAAGATTGTGTTATCCAACACGATACCTGCGCTGCATGAGTTCAGAAGACTCTTTGTTCCGGAAGAAACCAAAGAGCAGCACATGTGGCGGCTGTTGAACCTCTGTCCTGATATGCCACCTTTTATTGCCGAAAATTTCAAATATACGGATGAAGCTATCTCCATGCTCTGTGGGCTTTCTTCGCGGCAAAGCAATTATCTGGCTGCGGGTTATGTCATGTCTTGCCTTTGGGCCGATGTAGAAGCTAATGTGCCTGATGAAGTTGTAAAGGCAGCGGAGTTTTCGAGCCGCGCATACAAATCCAAAAATAGAAAGCGACAGGGCGATAACATATCGGTACATATCCCATGGTACGAAAATGTCATAGGAAAATATTATGTAGTCAATGCATTGGTTGAGCTTGTAAAGCAAATTATTGAGGGGCTACAGTATTACCGACGTAAGGTGCTTGATGGAGCCCCCGGAATCTATACATATCCCGGCAGTTGGAAAGAATCGATTTCTACTTATGAATCTGCCAATGCCGGACCTCGCTGGGAAATAGCGGAGGAAATGCTTTTGGATATCATTCCACATCTAAGTAAATACATGAAGCTCGCCTTAGATGATTATGTAAATCTACATATGCGGGATATCACCTACAATTACGACAGTACAGGTAAAAAGAAACTCTTGATGTCCCCAACTCTTGATGCAATGCTCTACGCATCTATTGTCACTGAACAGACCAATAATGTGCATTATCGTAAATGCCTGCTTTGTAATCGATACTTCCAACTTAGCAATCACGTCACAAGAATGTACTGCGATGTGCATCGTGGGCCAAACGCTAAATACTACCGTAAACGAATCGAGGAGATTCAAAAGCGGCAGGCAGAGGAGATTCAACAGAAACAACAGGAAAATAAGGATACGCCATGAACTAGAATAAGGTGTCCGAACATGAAAACTTGTACAATTATTGGCGGTATTGACGGCGTTGGAAAATCCAGCCTGCTCGGAGTTCTCAGAGCAGTGCGAACGGATTTGGGATTGGTTGTCGACGAAAAAGAAAAAGCGGCCTCAGAGCGCATTGAGACTGCTTTGAAAGATGGAATCAGCTTTAGTTATGAGACTACTCTGCATGGAGAGTTTTCCAAGGAGCTGTGCCGTAGAGCCAAGGATGCCGGATATGCAGTTCGGCTATATTATGTTGGCTTGGACCCCGTTGAAGAAAATCTTCATCGCATCAAGAATCGTGCAAAGAACAGTGTGGCAAATGCTGTTTGCCAAGAGGTACAGAACCAGTATGCTCACCGAATTGATGATTTAACTGTGATTCTTCCTTACTGTGATTGTGCCGATTTCTACGACAACTACAATGGCTTTGTTTTGGTGGCGCAAAAGGATGATGGACATATAGAGCCTGTTGGTGATTATCACCCACAATGGATAATCAAACTGTTAGCCACTGTAAAGTAAATATTGAGAATGGCCGCTCTCATCGCGAGGGTGGCTATTTTTATATTCAAAAGGAGTTTCTTTTACAAAAAAATTCAAAAATCAGTGTTTTTAATCTGCTTTTGTGCAACAACGATATTTTGAGATGAAATCTTTGGTAATTATTCCAATACCCAAAACGCCAGAAGTACGATTTATAGGTATCGCAAAATGGTAGAATGGAGTTAGGAGAACAAAAAATCATTTTTTAGTGAAAAAAACTCCTTTTATGAAGGGAATGAAGGAGCAAAATAATCCCACAAAGGATAGCGAAATTTCTGCCAATATGGTATAATTTGCACAAAAGAATAAAGCGGCGCGGAAAAGCCGGCTTTTCCCTTACGGAGTATACTCCGTAAGGATGAGCTCTGTCTTCTTCTTGCGCTACGCGGGGGTGGCGCATCTGGGCAAACTGATTGACCTGTATTCTTATCCAGTCAGAACGGCAATGCGGTTTCTGCTGGCAGATAAGACGACAGGTGAAAATATAATCTGGGCAACGAATACTTATGAACGATATGGCGATGGTTATCGGCAGGATAATCAAATTACGCCGGAGCTGATTTCCGGGGTATATGCCAATCTTATCCAGCCGCGCATTTTGAAAGCGGAAGAAGAACAGGCGGCAAGAACGAAATCCAAAGCCGAGGTCTTTACGCCCTCTTGGGTCGTCTGCTATATGAACAATAAATGCGATGACGATTGGTTTGGACGCGAAAATGTATTTGATACGCTGAACGGTGAACACTGGGAGCCAACGAAAGAGCCTGTTTACTTTGAGAAAGAACGGGATTGGCAACGGTATGTTGATTCTCGGCGGCTGGAAATCACCTGCGGCGAGGCTCCTTATTTGGTATCCCGCTATGATGCCGCTACCGGCGAAGAACTTCCGATTGAAAACAGAATCGGGATTCTGGACAGAAAGCTGCGGGTCGTAAATGAGAATACCGACAATGAGGCTGACTGGCTGAAATGGACACAGCGAGCCTTTGAAAGCACCTATGGGTACGAATATCAGGGTGACAACCTGCTGGTTGCCCGTATCAACCTGCTGATGACCTTTATGGACTATATGCAGGAGCGATGGCGGCGGGAGCCGACTGCCAAGGAACTAAACCGGATTGCCAATGTAATCTGCTGGAATATATGGCAGATGGATGGCCTGAAAGGGACGATTCCGGGCAAAGAACTGTACATATCAGACGACTACGAGCAGTTATCCCTGTTTGCAAGTGATTTTGAACAGGAAACACTGTTCGATGAGGCGGCTAAACAAAATAAGAAATACGAATGTAAAATCCGTGATTGGCGTGCTATGCGGACAATTACTTACAACAAAATGAAGGGAGAGAAATAACGATATGAAGTTCGATTTTGCCATTGGAAACCCGCCATATAATGAGGAGGCACCGGGAGAAAGCACGAGTGATAAACCTGTTTATCACACGTTTATGGATGCTGCCTTTACAGTTGCGGACAAAGTGGAATTGATTACTCCAGCAAGATTCTTATTTGATGCAGGCGGAACACCATCAAACTGGAATAAAAAGGTTTTAAATGACCCGCATTTTCAAGTCTTAATGTATGAGTCGGACACAAAAAACGTATTTCCTAGCGTAGATTTGCCGGGTGGTATTGCAATAACATATCGGGATGCAACAAAAAGTGGCAATCCAATTAGACAATTTATCCAATATAAGGAACTGGCTGATATTGTACATAAGGTTCAGCGCTTTGGAAGTGCTTCACTCAACACGATAATGTATCCTCAGAACAAATTCGACTTGAAAGAGTTATACAAGGATTATCCGAATATGAAAAGCAAAATCGGAAGCGAGGGAAAAGATAAGCGCTTTCGTCAAATTGTGATGGAAAGATTTCCAGAAATTTTTACAGAGCAAGATACAAGCCTGTGTGTAAGAACCCTTGGCTTAATTGGCAGAAAACGAGAATACCGCTACATTAAACGAAAATATGTTGAGCACGAAGATTGGATTGACAGATACAAAGTTTTTGTCCCGTTTTCAAATGGCGCATCAGGAACACTTGGAAGCGAAGCTGCAAGAATTATTAGTAAGCCTGCTATTGGATACCCAAACGATGGTATGACGCAAACATTTATCGGTGTTGGCTCGTTTAGTAGTAGCGAAGAAGCAGAAAATTTAAGGAAGTACATTTTATCTAAGTTTGCACGAGTGCTTTTAGGTGCTTTAAAAGTAACACAAGGAAATAAGCCAGAAACATGGGCGTTTGTTCCCCTCCAAGATTTCACCCCTGCCTCCGACATCGACTGGTCAGTCTCTATCCGCGACATCGACCAGCAACTCTACAAGAAGTATGGTCTTTCCCAGCAGGAAATCGACTTCATCGAATCCCATGTAAAGGAGATGGCATAATATGAGCACAAAAATCGTCATCAAAACAACGGACCGCGTTGTTCCGATGATTTATGCCTATACCACTCCTGAAATTGCGCGTCATAACGGTTGGACGAAAATTGGCTACACCGAGCAGGACGTAGACAAACGTCTGAATCAGCAGACCCATACTGCCGATGTGGAATACAAGGAAGAATGGCGCGGCAATGCTACATTCGAGGACGGCTCCGGCGATACTTTTACCGATAAGGATTTCCACCGCTATCTGCGCAAGCTGAACATTGAGAACGACCCCAAGAACGAATGGTTCCATGTGACGGGACCTGTTTCCCGCAACCACTTCTATGATTTCCGTGCGAATCGCGGTATCCTGCAATCTCTGACCGCCGCCACGCCGTATAATCTGCGCGAGGAGCAGGAAGATGCCGTAGAGAAAACGCTGGATTACAGCCGCCTGCATACCAAAGGTGAATACCTCTGGAACGCAAAACCGCGCTTCGGCAAAACGCTGACGGCCTATGAGCTTTGCAAACAGATGAACGCGGACAAGGTTCTTATCGTGACGAACCGTCCTGCGATTGCAAACTCGTGGTATTCCGATTATGAAAAATTTCTCGGTCCCGATTCCGGGTATCTGTTTGTAAGTGATACCAGTTCCTTGCAGGGCAAGCCCTTTGTTGTGACCCGCAATCAGTATCTGGATATGCTGAACAATGGCGACTACAAGTGCATCGAGTTCGTCAGCTTGCAGGACCTCAAAGGCTCCATTTACTTTGGCGGTGAATTTGAAAAGCTGGAAGAAGTCAATGACATTCATTGGGATGTTCTGATTATTGACGAAGCCCACGAGGGCGTAGATACCTATAAAACGGATGTGGCGTTCGACCATATTGACCGCAACTTTACGCTGCATCTGTCCGGCACGCCGTTTAAGGCTATTGCCAGTGAGAAATTCAAAGAGGATGCCATCTATAACTGGACCTATGCCGATGAGCAAAAGAAAAAACGCGATTGGCAGGGCGACCAGAGCGAGCAGAATCCATATGCCAATCTGCCACAGCTTAATATGTTCACCTATCAGATGTCCGAGGTCGTTCGGGATGAACTGAAGCAGGGCATTGAAATCAACGGCGAGACAGAAGAATGGGCGTTTGACCTGAATGAGTTTTTTGCAGTCAATCAGGCCGGAAACTTTGTGCATGACAGCGCTGTGGACAAGTTCCTTGATGCGCTGACTACACAGACTAAGTTCCCGTTCTCCACGCCGGAATTACGCGATGAATTAAAGCATACGCTTTGGCTGCTGAACCGTGTGGACAGCGCCAAGGCTCTGGCCCGCAAGCTGAACAACCATCCTGTTTTCAAGGATTATAAGGTCGTCGCGGCAGTGGGTGACGGCAGGCTAAACGATGATGATTCTGCCAAAAAAGCGTTTGACAGCGTGACCGAGGCTATCGCCCAGAACGACAAGACGATTACGCTGTCTGTCGGACAGCTTACCACAGGCGTTACGATTCCGGAATGGACTGCTGTGCTGATGCTGAGCAGTATCAAGAGCGCATCCCTGTATATGCAGGCGGCGTTCCGTGCGCAGAATCCGTGCTTGTTCCGCGACAAAGGCAAGTTCTACCGCAAGGAGAACGCCTACATCTTCGACTTTGACCCGGCACGAACCCTTATGATTTTTGAAGAGTTCGCCAACGACCTGTATGCCAGCACCTCCGATGGTCGCGGTGATACCGAAACCCGCAAAAAGCACATCAAGGAGCTGCTGAACTTCTTCCCGGTCATCGGTGAGGATGAAGACGGCGAGATGGTGGAGCTGGATGCCGAAAAGGTGCTTTCTATTCCGCGAAAGATTCGCTCCACAGAAGTTGTGAATCGCGGATTTATGTCCAACTATCTGTTCCAGAATATTTCCAACATCTTCGGCGCTCCGCAGGCGGTTGTGGACATTATTACAAAGTTCACCCCCGTGGACGAGCCGAAAAAGCAGGAAGTCAAGAAAGAAGATTTGGACCGCGTCCATGTGGATGAAAACGGCGATGTCAAAGTGGATGAGGGCTATGTTATCGGGCTTGCCGATGACATTTTTGGCGATAAAATCTATGATACTGTCGGTGAACAGGTCACGCAGGCTATTGACAAAGTCGCTGTTGACAATCAGCCCAAGGATAAGGCGCTGGAAGCGCTGCAAGAGGCTTTCAAGGCGCAGGCTGTTAAACCTATCGTTGCCGCTGCTACCTCCAATTACGGCACGGAAATCAAGGCTTCGGATGCCAAGCGCGTAGAGAAGAAGCTGGGCGAAGATGCGGACCGTTTGGTGGCGCGGACTTACGGCGACTACCGTATCGAAACCAACCAAATCGAAAAAGAGCGCCATGAGCAGTTGGCTGCTGCCGCTCCCCACGAGCAGGAAAAAATCAATCAGGATTTCGACCAGAAAAAGGCTGAGGCTACTGAAAAGCTGAAAGCTGCTTTGAATGATACAGTCAGCAGTTTTGTGGAGGATGCCGCCAAAGAGACTGTCCGCAGCTACGAAACGCAAATTGAGGAGCGTAAGAAGAACGATGTGGAGGATACCATCCGCGACCATCTGCGCGGTTTTGCCCGCACGATTCCGTCGTTCCTGATGGCCTACGGTACAGAGGATACCACCCTTGCCAACTTCGACCAAATCGTTCCCGATGAAGTTTTTCAAGAGGTCACCAGCATTACGCTGGAGCAGTTCCGTTTTCTGCGCGATGGCGGCGACTACGAGGATACCGCCACAGGAGAGACGAAACATTTTGACGGAAAGCTGTTTGATGAAGTCGTGTTTGATGATTCCATCAAAGAGTTCCTGCGGTTAAAGCGTGAATTGGCAAACTATTTTGACCCGGCGAACGAAAAGGACATCTTCGACTACATTCCGCCGCAGCGCACGAACCAAATCTTTACCCCGAAAGCAACCGTGGCAAAGATGGTATCGCTTTTGGAAGAAGAAAATCCCGGCTGCTTTGACAACCCGAACAAGACCTTTATCGACCTATACATGAAATCGGGTCTGTACATTACCGAAATCGTGAAGCGCCTGTATCAGAGCGAGGGCATGAAAGCCGCGTTCCCTGACTCCAAGGAGCGGCTGGAACATATCTTTGAAAAGCAGGTCTATGGTCTGGCCCCGTCCGAAATTATCTATCGCATTGCGACAAACTATATTCTCGGATTCTCTGAGGAGCATAACGGAAAGCAGTATAACTTCCGTATGTGCGATGCGCTGCCCTATGCAAAGGATGAGACGCTGAGCGAGAAGCTTGACGAATTGTTTGGGTAATATACGGTTGACAGTCTTTTTTGCCCTTAGTATAATACTGGTAAAGGCAGACGACACATACAGAGGCTCTATCGTGCTGATAGGGCCTCTTTTAATAGAATGCTAAAAGTATGCAATGCTCTGAAATAAGGTGTCGCAAGAGGTGAGAATATGCTGATTGAATTTAGTGTAAAGAACTATAGGTCTTTTCGTGATGAAGCCATTCTTTCTCTGGAAGCAACCAAGTCAAGCACACTAAAGAGCGTCCTTATTCCATTTGGCGGAACGCCTATTTTGCCAAGCGCTGCCATTTATGGAAAAAACGGTGGAGGAAAAAGTAACGTAATTCGAGCTTTTTGGCTTGCTGTTCAGTTCATTAGAAATGCGCAGAGAACACAGCACGAAAAAGCAGCCATACCTGTTGTACCATTTGCATTAAATGATTATTCCGCATCTGAGCCGACAAAATTTTCCTTCCTATATACGCTGGATGGAATCAGATACTGGTATTCATTTTCAGCCACAAAGGAAAAAGTGTATACCGAATCATTGTATCATGCACCCAAAGGACGAAAAACGCTGGTTTTTACCAGAGAGGGACAAGAATTTTCTTTCACAGAAGCGAAAGCCCGCAGAAAACTGATTAGCCAAGTCGTAGCAGAAAATCAGTTGTTCTTCTCGGTTGCTTGTACAATGAATGATGTGGATTGCGCTAAGGCTATGATGTGGTTCCGAGAAATGATTTATTTCTCAAGAGATTACTCGGATATCCCACGACAGTTACTTGAATACCCCAATGATGCCAATATTTTGAGAGCCATTTCTAATTATGCGAAGGCTGCGGATGTTGGTATCGAAGATATGCGATTCGAAATCAACGGCAAACAAATTGATGAGGGAGCCGCTTTCTCGGAAGAAATCAGAGCTGAGCTGGTGCAATTTATGCGATTGCTTTCAGAGACTTCCAATGATTCGGAAACGAATCTAAAGGCAATATCAATACACCAAGGCAAGGATAAAACCGGAAACCCCGGCGTCTATACGATGGAACTTTCCGATGAATCGGACGGCACCAGAAAATTGATGGCACTTGCTCCTGCGATTGAATCTGTATTGACCAAGGGTGGACTCTTGCTGGTAGATGGTATAGAAAAAGAACTACATCCTGCCTTAGTTGAATTTATCGTTGCCAAGTTCCAGAGCAAAAAGACCAATCCCAATGGAGCACAGATTGTTTTTACAACGCACAACACGGAATTGTTGGACATGGAATTGCTCCGAAAAGACCAACTCTATTTCGTGGACAAGAACGGAGAGGGCGTGTCGGAACTATACGGCATCAGTGATTTTTCGGCTCACACAACAGTGAATATCCGCAAAGGATACCTAATTGGAAAATATGGAGCGACCCCAAATATCGAAATTGAAGAGTTGTGATAAAATGCTAGGACCGTGGCAGTCGCAGTTGTGCGATATACAGGGACGATTATTTGAGAACGCGGGTAAAGCCGGATACAGCAGCGAACAATTCATTAAGCAGTTCATGACATCCTCGCTCGCAAAAGAACTGGATTCTACTTATAACCGAATGCAGTGGGCGGGAGAAGAATATCTGCTGGAAGAATTTGCTGATAGATGTCCGGCTGCACCAAAAGATGGGAATCTATACGATAACGAAGTCCTTTACTGGGCTGGCTATGTATACCGATACTGGCATTTTCTTACTGGGGAATCAAGTAAAGATATTTATAAACAAGCTCCTGCTGAAACGATGAATACCAATTATTTGATGTTCCACTGCATGGATACGGAGTTGGCGATAGAAGACCTGAAAGAAATTCATCGGCAGAAAGCAAAGAAAAGGTCGAAAAGTGGTAGAAAAGCGATGCCGGATAGGATACAATCGGATTAGCGGTAACGCTACAAGGACTGAGGATTAACGCTGAGGCTCTTTTCGCTGAATTGAAATGGAGATTAAGGTATGGTTGTTGATGAAAGTAACCAGCAGCAGATTTGCGCAGAGCACATCAATTCAAAGTGCGTGGGACCTGATTCTGTGGTAATCGCTGATAAGTTGACACTCTTTGATGTGACATCTTCTCTTACTGGGGTCATAAAAAATTCTTGCGACATTGATGCCGAAAAGGAAAAGTCGCTGAAAGAAAAGTATGGCTTCGGTAATTGAGGAATGTTAATCTTCTGCATTTGTGAGTGGATTCTACATAGTCAAGTAACGCTAATTGCTATTCAGTTACAACGAAATATTTAGATAGCAGCCGCCCTCAATGCGAGGACGGCTGCTTTACTACTTTCTGTTGGTATAATAATTAAGCTGTCAGTTATGACTGCTTCTATTTTGCCCCAATAAGTGATGAGGATGACTGTATAATTGCCCTTAAAGCGGTTGCGAGATGATACATAGAATGATATAATTAAGTCATCGAAAGGGAAAAACGAATGTATATATATTCGAAATGCCTTTTCTGATATGTGACCTATGCAAAGTTCGAAAGAACTGCGCAGGTAAGGGATTTGTAGAGGGCTCTATCGTACAGTGTTTGATGGTATCTGCTATCTTACATATTCCCAACGCCGCATCCCTTTGGGGGTGCGGCGATTTTTTGGCGGAAAAATGAGGGGGAGCTGGCAGGATCGTACTTGCTGTGCGTGGAAAACCATGCTACACTCCTTGTATAATAAGGAAAACGGAGGCTGCTGCGATGAAACGCGCTGTGATTTTTGACTTGGACGGCCTGCTGATCGACAGCGAGGTCGTCTCCCATCAATTGATGGACGAGCTGCTACGCCAATACGGCTACAGCCTGACGAAAGCCGAATACGCCCGCATCTACAGCGGAAAGACCGGCATCGGCAACATGACGCATATGATCGAGACTTACCACCTGCCGCTGACCGTCGCCGAGGGCATGGCGTGGGAAGCCAAGCGCGAGGCCGAGCTGCTGCCCACTGTCCGGCTGAAGCCCGGCGGGGCGGCGCTGCTGGCGTGGCTGAAGGCACGCGGCGTGACGGTCGTGCTGGCAACATCCAGCAAGCGTGACCGCGCGGTGGACATCCTGACGCGGCTGGGCGTGGTGCAGTATTTCGACGATATGGTCTTCGGCACCGAGATCGAGCGCGGCAAGCCCTACCCGGACATTTTCCTGAAAGCCGCCGAGAAAGCGCACGCCGCCCCGGCGGACTGCCTTGTGCTGGAGGACAGCGAGGCAGGAATTCAGGCCGCCCACGCGGCGGGCATTGATTTGATCTGTGTGCCCGACATGAAGACCCCAGCGGCAGAATTTCAACAAATGACGGCTGCCGTGTTGAAAAGTCTCGACGATGTGCAGGCATGGCTGACGCAGCCCGCCCGATAAAACGCATAAACACCTCCGCACCGGCGCATACTGAGGGACATGGAGGTGTTTTTATGAACTATCTTGACTGTGCACAGTATGATTGCTGCCATAACAAGGCCGGGTGCTGCTGTTTGAACAGTATCAACGTCCGACACACCGGGCCGGGGGATGCCGTCTGCGGCAGCTACCGCAACAGCGAGGGCTACGGCAACGTTGCCACCGACAACCAGCCGGCCTCGCCCGAGACGGATATCCACTGCGACGACAAAGGCTGCCGCCACCTGGAAGGCCGCTGTTGCTGTGCCGACCACGTCAGCATTGACGAGCGCGGCTGCGGACCGGCCTGCGCCACCCGTGCCCCGCGCACAGCTGAATAACCGCCCGCGCAAAAACGGATGCCGCTTTTTCAAAGTGGTATCCGCTTTTTTGTTGCGAAATACGGCCCATTGTTGTATAATAAGACGATATAGTAGGTGTTGTCCGCCCTTTTGCGGGGCGGGACGCCGCATGGGCGGGCCGTCGGGGGCCGATTCCTGCAAGGGCCGCCTATTTTGAGCGGTGCGCAGCACCGCGATCCACCATATTTATTATCTATTATCTTTTAGCGAGGTGCTCCTTATGTCCGAAACTCCCATCACGGTGCCGTTTGTCTCCTTCCGCCCGATGGAGCGGGAGCTGGATGCCGAGCTGCGCGGCGCGTTTGCCCGCGTGCTGGACAACAGCTGGTACATCGGCGGCCGCGAGGATGCCGCTTTTGAAAAAGCCTTTGCCGAATACTGCGGCGTCAAGCACTGCATCGGCTGCGGCAACGGCCTGGATGCCCTTGTGCTGATTCTGAAAGCCTACGGCATCGGGACGGGGGACGAGGTCATTGTGCCGTCCAACACCTTCATTGCCACGGTGCTGGCCGTCAGCTACGCGGGCGCGATGCCCGTTTTGGTCGAGCCGACGCTGGAAAGCTACAACATCGACCCCGCCTGTATCGAGGCCGCCGTCACGCCGCGCACGAAGGCCATCATGGCCGTGCACCTCTACGGCCAGTGCGCCCCGATGGACGAGATCAATGCCATCGCCAAGGCCCACGGCCTCAAGGTCATCGAGGATGCCGCCCAGGCCCACGGGGCCGAGTACAAGGGCCGCCGCGCGGGCAGTCTGGGCGACGCCGCAGGGTTCAGCTTTTACCCGGGCAAAAACCTCGGGGCCCTGGGCGACGCGGGCTGCGTGACGACGAACGACGACGAACTCGCCGAGCGTGTCCGCGCCCTGGGCAACTACGGCAGCGACTACAAATACCACCATATTTATAAGGGCCAGAACTCCCGCCTGGACGAGCTGCAGGCCGCGTTCCTGGCCGCTAAGCTGCCCCATCTCGACGCTATGAATGCCGAGCGCCGCCGTATTGCCGCGCGGTACCAGGCAGAAATGCACAACCCCGCCGTAACGCTGCCCACGGAGCTGCCCGGCTGCAAGCACGTCTGGCATATCTTTGCTGTGCGCTGCGCCGGGCGCGACGCGCTGGAGAAGCACTTGAACGACCGGGGCATCGGCACGAACAAGCACTACCCGACGCCCATTCATTTGCAGGGGGCCTACGCCGAGCTGGGCATCCCCAAGGGCGCACTGCCGCTGGCCGAGGAAATCTCCGCCACCGAGCTGAGCCTGCCGATGTTCTACGGTATGACCGACGCGCAGGTGCAGGCCGTCATTGACGCTGTGAACGATTTTAAGGGGTGAACCATGCCGAAAGTCGGTATCGTAATTTCCAACTATAACGGCTGGCAGGACACGCTGGTCTGCCTGGAAAGCCTGCAAAAAATGACGTTCCGGGATTTTGAAATCGTCTTAATCGACGATGCTTCGCCCAATGACTCGGTGGCGCAGCTGCAAGGCAAACTGCCGCCGAACACCGTGTTCCTGCCGCAGGAGAAAAACGTCGGCTTTGCGGCGGCCAACAATATCGGGATGCGCCGTGCCCTGGCCGATGGCTGCGACTATGCGCTGCTGCTGAACAACGACGCATCCGTCCACCCGGATTTTTTGGAAAAGTTGCTGGCCGAGACGCCGGAAGGCGCGGTCAGCTGCCCGAAGATGCTCTTCATGGACCCGGCGGATGAGATTTGGTTTGCGGGCGGCGAGCTGGACCCCTCCACCGGCAAGGTCAAGCACCTGGGCGGCCACAAAAAGGATGGCCCCGAATTTGCCGAGAAACGGCAGGTCAGCTTCATCACTTTCTGCTGTGTGCTGCTGCCCCGGGCGGTCATTGAAAAGGTCGGCTATCTTGATGAGACGCTGTTTATGTACTGCGAGGATGTTGATTACTGCATCCGTCTGGCCCGGGCGGGCGTGCCGATGTGGTTCCTGCCCGACGCCGTCATCCACCACAAGGCGGGCGGCAGCGCGGGCGGGATGCTGTCGGTCTACTACATCACCCGCAACACGCTCTACCTGACCTGCAAGGGCAAAAGTGCGGCGTACAAAAAGCTGAAAACCGTTATCCCCCTCCTGACCGGCGCGGCGCGGTACGCCCTGACCAAAGCGCTGGGCCGCAAAAAAGGCCGCAGCTACGGCGCGTACAGAGGTGCACTGGACTTCTGGCAAGGGAAGATGGGGAGAATGGAGGGGTAAGCGGGCGGCCCGGCGAATGGCGGCGGGGTGAGGGCACCCCGCCCTACAACCACCCGTAGGGCGGCATGCCCCCATGCCGCCGGGGCTACCGCACCGTAGGGGCCGGGCATGCCCGGCCCGCAGCATCCCCGCAAACGCAATGGCAAGGCAAGGCCGAGGGCCGGACATGTCCGGCCCCTACAAATTGACTGGAAGGGAGACGTCCTATATGCCGCAGTTGACCATCGTCATCCTGCAATACCGGCCAGACGCTGCGGCGCTGCGGCGCACGCTGGCCTCGCTGGCAATGCAAGATACCCGCGATTTCGCCGTTGTCCTGGGGGACGACGGTTCACAACAGGACTATTTTGCCGAGAGCCGCGCCTACCTGGCGGCCCACGGCATCACCGATGTGCAGACCGCCAAGCTGATCCCCAACGGCGGCACCGTAAAAAACGCCCAAAACGCCCTGCGCACCGCCGCCACCCGCTGGGTGCTCATGCTCTCGCCGGGAGACTTCCTCTATGACAGTGAGACGGTTTCCTGGTGGCTGGGCCGTTTGCAGGCCGATGGCCCCCGCGTGGCTTTCGGCAAGCAGGCCTACTTCACCCCCGGCCCGGCCCCACAACCGACCCCGGGGGAAACCCCCTTTGACCGCACACCCTACGACCCCGCCAACTACGATGCCAAGACCATCCGCAGGAACCTGCTGCTCTACGATGACGGCATCTGTGGTACAGGGGTTGTGTATGAGCGGAAACTTTTCCTCTCAGCTCTGGATAAGATGGCCGGCCATGTACGGCTGGGCGAGGATTTCTCGCTGCGGCTGTTCGCGGTGCAGGGGGTACGCATCACCCGGTACGACCGCCTGACCGTCTGGTATGAGTACGGCGGCGGCGTCTCCACCGATGCAGCTGCCCGGGAGCGGATGCTGGGGGACTGGCGCGCCATGCTGGAAGTGCTGCGGGCTGCATACCCCCACGACCGCACCGTGCGGCTGGCCTACGCCTACTACTTCAACGACCGCCGTAAGTCGCGGCTGGTGCGTGGTCTGGTGGGGCGGCTGATCGTGCCGCAGAACTGCGCCTTCAAAAAAGCCCAGCGGGAGTGGCAGCCGCCCACGAACGGCGATGCCGCCAAGCTGCGCGCCGTGTATGAATTTGCCGAAAAGGAGACTGCCGCCGAATGATGCAGCTTTTACAAAAATCGGAGGATGCCGTCTGCGGCTGGCTGCGGGGCATCGATGCTGCGCTGCTGCGCACCGTGGCGGCAGCGGCGGCGCTGTGCATGCTGCTGGCCCATGGGTTCGCCTTCACGAACCTGTTTCCCAACCATGACAGCACCGTGCTGGTGTTCGACGCCCAGTGGACGATGTACGTGCTGGGCCGCTGGGCGCAGAACCTCTATTTCCCGCTGGTGCGCGGCAAAATCGCCGCACCGTGGCTCATCGGGGCGTTCAGCATCGTGTATCTGGCGCTGACCGGGTACATCATTGCAAAACTGCTGCACCTGCGGCGGTGGTCGGCGGCACTGTTGACCGGCCTGCTGGGAACCTGCGCCTCAGTCACGGCCCAGCTGGCAACCTACACTTATGAGACGGACGCCTACCTGCTGGCCATGCTGCTGGCCTGCGCCGCTGTCTGGTGCAGCCGGCGTCTGCCCCGGCTGTGGGGCTATGCGGGCGCGGCGGTCTGCCTGTGCGGCTGCCTGGCGCTGTACCAATCCTACATTCAGTTTGCGGTGGGGCTGTACCTGTTGCTGCTTTTGCAATCTGCCTTGCAGGGGGCCGAATGGCGGCCCTGGCTGCGGCAGGGCGTGGGTGCCCTGCTGACGCTGGCTTTGGGCGCGGTGCTCTACGTGGTATCACTGAAAGTCTCCCTCGCCCTCACCGGCTACCAGCTGGCCGACACCGGCAACGGCCTGGCGCAGATGTTCCGTTTAGGGCCTGCGGCGGTGCTGGCAGGCATCCCGGCGACTTATGGGAACTTTTTTAAAACGCTGCTGGGCTACTCCGGCTGGAATGACCGGGGCATGCGGGCGGCCACCGCGCTGCTGTTTGTGCTGGCGGCGGCAGGTCTTGTGCTGCGGCTGCGCGGCCGCGGCGGACGCACGGCGGCCCAGGTACTTCTGGCGGCGGCCCTGCTGCCTCTGGGGCTGAACGTCAGTTGCCTGCTGGTCTCCGGCAATGTGTATATCTTGATGCAGCACGCGCTGTTCCTCGTCTACCTGGTGCCGATGGTGCTGTTCGGCGGGTCGGTGCTTTTCCCGGCAGAACGCCGCACGGGCGGTGCGCTGGTGGGGCTGCTCTGCACGTTTTTGATTCTTCGCAGCATCATCTGCGCCAACGGTGCGTATGTCTACACCAAGCTCGTCTATGACAACACCGCCCGCCAGATGACCCAGATCATGGCCGATGTGGGCAAGCTGGACGGCTACAAGCCGGGCACGACCCCGGTCGCCTTTGCGGGCACCTTTACCGACTCCAACCTGACCTACCACGACCCGGCGTTCAGCCGGTATGAGGAGGGCAGTCTCCACCAGGTCAATGTCGCCGTGACCTACGACGGCACGATCAAGTGGTGGTTCCAGCACGTCATGGGCAGCAGCGCGGCGGTTTTAGCCGACCAGGCCACGCTGGACGCCGTGGGCAAAAAAGCCGCTGTGCAGGCTATGCCGAACTACCCGGCACAAGGCTACTGCGCTATGGTGGACGGCACCGCTGTCATCAAACTGTCTGACTGAAAGAAAGGCAAAACCTATGATTATCCAGACCATCAGCATGAAGAGCATCACGGCCGAGGGGCTGGGCACGCTCTCGGTATTTGAGGGCGGCCACGACGTCCCCTTTGACATCAAGCGCATCTACTATATCTACGGCGCGCCCCAGGGCACCCAGCGCGGCGGCCACGCCCACAAGGCACTGCGGCAGGTGCTGTGGTGCCCTTACGGCAGCATCCTCATCAAGCTGGATGACGGCCACGAAAAGAGCGAAGTGCTGCTGGACGACCCCGCCAAGGGTCTGATCGTCGAGCACAATATGTGGCGCGAAATGATCTGGCAGCAGGAAAATTCCGTGCTCTGCGTCGCGGCGGATTCCTACTACGAGGCGGAGGATTATATCCGTGACTACGACGAATTTTTGAAGACCGTACAGGCCAAAGGGGTAAACCGTGCTTAATGTCATGCTTCTGTCTGCCGGGGTCACCACCGGCTGGCATCTGGCGCAGGTGGTGCAGCAGCAGTTCAGCGGGGATATCTGCCTGCACCTCTGCGATACCAACCCGCGGGAGCTGGTCCCTGCCGCCGCACTGGGCGGGCCGTTCCACCGGGTGCTGCCGCTGGCCGACCCGGGGTATCAACAACAGATCCTCACTCTGTTGAAAGAAAACCACATCGACGTCATTGTGCCGCTCATTGACCAGGATTTGTTCACCTGGGCGGCGGATGCGCCGGAGCTGGCCGCATTGGGCGTGCGCTCCACCGCGCCGCTGCGGCAGACGGCCCAGCTGCTCACCGATAAAAAGGCCATGGCCGCATTTTTGCAGGCCCACGGCCTGCCCACCCCGCCGCTCGTCGCGCCTGAACAAATGGAGCCGGGCCGCGCCTACATCGAAAAGCGCGAGGTCGGCTGCGGGTCCGTCGGGCTGCGCACGGTCATCGGCGGCGAGGACTACACCCCGCACCCCGGCAGCATTTTACAGGAAAAATGCGACGGCGGCGACACCGAAATCACCGCCGAAGTTTTCAACGCCCAGGGCAAGCTGCGGGTGTTCTGCCGTGAGCGAGTCGTGACAAAATCCGGCGTCTGTACGAAGATGCGGCCCCTGCACATCCCCGAAATCGAGGATTACATCTGCACACTGACCGGACTGCTGCCCTGCCCGGCGACGTTTTGCGCCCAGTTCATGCAGCACCGCGGGCGGTGGAACCTCATCGACTGCAACCTGCGCATCGGCGCGGGCACGGCGATGGCATCCGCCGCCGGGTTCCAGCTGGTGCGGGCGTTCTGGGCGAACCTCTGCGGCCAGCCTGTGCCTGACGAATGGCTGCAGGCCGACCCCACGGTCAAGACTGTGCTGCGGGTCTACCAGGAAGTGGTGGTACGGTGACGCTCTACTGTGATGTGGACGGCACGCTGCTGGACAGCAGCGCCCGCCATGAAAAGCTATTGCGGGATCTGCTGGCGGTCCGGGGCCTTGCCTGGCCCGCCGCCGCGCCCGACTATATGCGCTATAAGGCTGACGGCCACAGCACCAAGGCGTGGCTGGCCCTGGCCGGGTTTGCACCGGAAGTCTGCAATGAAACTGCCGCCGCCTGGCGCGAGGGTATTGAAAAACCGGAGTACCTGGCCATGGACAGGCCTTACCCCGATACACTGGATTTCCTTCGCTGGCTGCGGGCGAGCGGGCGGCGCTGTGTGCTGATCTCGGCCCGGCAGAATGCCGACGCCCTGCGGGAAACGCTTGACCGATGCGGCATCCTGCCGCTGGTGGAGGAACTGCTGGTCGTGCCGCCGGTGCAGGCCGAGCAGCGCAAAGCCGCCCTGCTGCGCCCGCGCATCGCCCCGGGGGACGCCATGCTGGGTGACACCGAGGTGGACAAGACCTGCGCCGAGACGCTGGGCCTGCCCTGTGCCGTGCTGGACCGGGGCTTCCGCAGTGCGGCGTTTTGGGAAGCGCACGGGGTAAAGGCACTGCATGGTTTGGAAGAGGCCAAGCGGTGGCTGCGGTAATGTGCCGCGGGCGGATATGGAATCCGCCCCTACGGACCGGCAGGCAGCGTTGTAGGGGCCGGGCATGCCCGGCCCGCAGCCGAAGGGCAGCCGCACGGCAAAGACAAGGCACGTGGGTCGTCGAGGACGCCGACCCCTACAAAACGACCATTATAACTTTTAAAGAAGGACAAACACTATGAACCAGCCCAAGGTCAGTGTGCTGATCTCGTTTTACAATCTGGCCCCCTATGTGGACAAGACGATGGAAACGGTGCTTGCGCAGAAAACGAACTTTCCCGTCGAGGTCCTCTGCGCGGACGATGGCTCCGACGACGGCACCATTGAAAAGCTGCGCGTGTGGGAGCAGAAATACCCAGACACCGTCCGCGTGTTCGTCATGGGCCGCATCCCCGGCGCAAAATATGAGGCCAACGACCGCATCAAGCGGATGAACGCCATCCGCGGGCGGCTGTTCTATGAGGCCAGGGGCGAGTATGTCAGCTACCTGGACGGCGACGACTTCTACACCGACGACCACAAGCTGCAAAAGCAGGCCGATGTGCTGGACGCCGACACAGAGCATAAATACATCGGCTGCGGCCACAACGGCTGCTATTACTGGGAGAGCACCGGCAAGACCGTCCCCATCGAGCGGCCCATCCGGGAGTGCAGCCTGACTGCCGAGGAATATTGGAGCTTTCTCTACGTCCACACCAACGCGCTGCTGCTGCGCAACTTGGGGCTGCAAGGCATCGACCCCTACAAGAGCGGCATCCCCATCATCGATAACCCGCTGACCTTCCAGTTCTTGCCCTACGGTGATATCTACTATCTGCCCGACTGTATGTTCAACTACCGCCAGATCGAGGGCAGCACCTACCACCGCCGCAGCCCCTACCAGAACGATATCCTGACGGCGCTGATTCTGTACGAGCAGCGCCGCATCACCCGCAGATTTGACGCGGCGGGCCTGGTGCGTTTCCTGCGCGAGTATGAGGATCTTTTTAAAAACCGCAGGGACCCGCAGCTGACAAAGGACGCGCAGACCTATATGGAGAACATCCGCACCTACCGCGCTGACCGCCTGCGCCGCATCGTCAACTATAACAACGAGAGCGCGGTATCCCGCCTGTGGTGCGATATCGAGAACCCGGTATGGTTCTTTATTACAAAAATCCACCGCCACTTCATCTGGAAACCCAAGGTGCGGGCGCTGCTGGAAGAAGCCCGCGTGAAAACCGAAAAAGGGGAGTGCTGAACCATGGAAGATATGAGCGAACTGACCGCCGAAGAACAGGCCAAACTGCTGCGCCATGAGTTGGAGGCCGTCTACGGCTCGTCGTCGTACAAAATCGGCCGCGCCGTGACCTGGCTGCCCCGCAACGCCAAGCGCGGGCTGAAGTACCTTTTGCACAACGGCCCGGTCGTCAGCGCAAAATATATCTATACCTACGCGAAATATCATAAGATCGCCAACGAAAACTACGCCTACTGGGCCTGCCTGCAAAAGAAGGACTACCCCGAGGCGCTGAAAAAGTGGTTCCTGGAAACGAACTACACCCACACGCCGCTGAACCTCGAGCACCCCAAGACCTTCAGCGAAAAGACCCAGTGGCTCAAGCTCAACGGCGGGTTTGAGGACGTTTATCCCCTCGTTGACAAATACGCCGTGCGCGAATGGGTCAAGGAGAAGATCGGCGAGGAATACCTGATTCCGCTGCTGGGCGTCTGGGATAACTTTGACGATATCGACTTTGACGCCCTGCCGGACAAATTCATGCTCAAGGTCAACCACGGCGCGGGTTGGAATATCGCCGTGCAGGATAAGTCAAAATTCGACAAGGCTGATGCCAAGAGGAAGATCGAGGGCTGGCTCAAGCTGAACTACTGCTACCTGATGGGCGGCCTGGATGTGCAGTACATCCACATCAAACCGCGCATCATCGCTGAAAAATTCATAGAGAACGACGGCGGCGACCTATACGACTACAAAATCTTCTGCTTCGACGGTGAGCCGAAAATCATCCTGCACATCGAGGAGCGCTACACCGACAAGGAAGAGCGGATGTTCTTCTACGACACCCAGTGGAACCAGCTGCCCTTCAACATCAATGTCCCGCTGGAAATGGTCGATATCCCCAAGCCGGAAAACCTCGATAAGATGCTGGATATTGCCCGCACCCTGAGCCAGGGCTACCCCTGCGTGCGCGTTGATTTGTACTCGCTGAACGATGGCAGCATCAAATTCGGCGAGATGACCTTCACCACCGAGAGCGGCATTTCCCGCTGGCACCCCGAGAGCGCCAACGAGTACATGGGCAGCCTGATCCATCTGCCCGGCGTCGACGACAAAGGAGACAACTAATGCCCACCGTCAGTATCCTGGTGCCGGTCTACAAGGCCGAAAAAACGCTGGACGCCTGTGTGGAAAGCATCCTGGCGCAGAGCTATGCGGATTTTGAACTGCTGCTCATCGACGATGCCAGCCCCGACCATTGCCCGGAAATGTGCGATGCCTGGGCGGAAAAAGACCCCCGCATCCGCGCCCTGCACCCGGCTAAGACTGGGCCGGGGCCGTCCGGTGCGCGCAACGCCGGGCTGGATGCCGCCAAGGGCCAATGGCTCACGATGGTGGACAGCGACGACACCGTTGCCCCCGACCTGCTGGAAAAGCTGCTGGCGGGTGCGGAAAGGAGCGGCGCGGAGCTGGTGCTCTGCAACTGCTGCCCGGTGACAGAGGACGGCGCAGAGCACCCATTGCCCGCAGACGAACAGTTTGCAAAAGAGACCGTTCTGGACGTGAACGCTTTCTGGGATGCCTTCAACACGCCCTGGATCAACCAGTTCACCGGCACGGCCCACCGGCTGTACGCCGCCAAGCTGTTTGACGGCGTGCGCTATCCGCTGGGGATGCTGCACGAGGATTACTACGTGCTGCCGGACCTGATCGCCCGCTGCACAAAAATTTTGTGCCTGCCCTTTACCGGCTACTACGTGCTGCGCCACGCAGGCAGCATCACCGACGGCGCCAAACATGAGGTGCGGCTGGCCATGACGAAGGGGGATATCCACCGGGCAGAGTATTTCCTGCAAAACGGCTGGTACGACCGTGCCGAGGGTGCCCTGACCGACGCCGCGCTGTTCTTGTACAAGAATAAGCGCGGATATGATTTGACCCGGCCCGGCCACAAGGCCGAGTTTGCCGCCGTGAAGCGGGAGCTTTGCCGTGTGTACAGTGCCCTGGCCGCGCAGAAGGGTGCAGCGTCGCTGAAACTCCGCGCCGCCGCCCTGCGGATGGGATTGCCCGTGTTTTATGCTTACACAAAGATGTTGAGCCGTAGATAAATTTAAAGGAGCCTCTATGCCCACAGTCAGTATCATTATCCCGGTGTATAAGGCGGAACACTACCTGGACGCTTGTATGTGCAGCGTGGTGGGGCAGAGTTGTACCGACCTGGAAATACTGCTGGTGGATGACGGCAGCCCCGACCGCAGCCCCGAAATGTGTGATGCCTGGGCTGCGCGGGATCCCCGCGTCCGGGTGCTGCACCGCAAAAACGGCGGTGCGGCGTCGGCTCGCAACGCTGGCCTGGACGCCGCCACCGGCGATTTCATCTTCTTCGCCGATGCGGACGACCTGCTGGAACCAGACGCCATCGAGTATCTCGTCAAGGCCGAGCAGCAGTACGGCACCGACCTTGTCATTGGCAATATGCTCTATGTCGATGCCGAGAACCACCCGATGGCAGAGCCGGACTTTACCGGCTTTACCGACACGGTGCGCACCGTCGATGAGGTGTGGGAGCATTACTTCGCCCTCGACAACCGCAAGGTCTACTACGTAGTCGTCTGGAACAAGCTCTACAAGCGGGCCATGTTCGACACGCTGCGCTTCCGCGACGGCAAGCGGTACGAGGATCAGTTCTTTATGCTGGATGTGCTGCGCCGCTGCCAGACGGTGGCCTGCCTGGGCTACCAGGGTTACCGCTACGTGCAGCACAGCGCCAGCACCATGGCTGTGGCCGGTGTGGCCAGCAACTACCTGGAACGCCCCGAGTATCTGCTGGAATGGAGTCGCTATTTTGCCGAGAAAGGCAACTACCTCCGGGCCGAGGGCCTTTTGAACGACGCCATCGAGAACCTGTCCCAGAAGGAAAACTTCGACCTGTCCACCCAGCGGCAGCAGGCGCGGTATCATGAGCTGCGCCACAGCTGCGCCGAGGTTTACCGACTGCTCTCCCACCGCACCGGTCGGGAAAGTATGCTGCTGCGCGCCGGGCTGATCCACTTAGGGCTTCCGGTCTACCTGGCCTTCCTGCGGGAGCGGCGCAGCAGCGCCCAGACCCCGCCCGCCGCGCCCCAGTGGCGAACCCCGGCCCCGCTCACCCCGGTCCCGGCGGTCAGTATCATTATCCCGGTGTACAAGGTCGAGCGGTATCTTGACACCTGCGTGCAGAGCGTGCTGGATCAGACCTTCCAGGATATTGAGGTGCTGCTCGTCGACGACGGCAGCCCCGACTGCTGCCCCGAAATGTGCGATGCCTGGGCGAAAAGCGACCGCCGCGTGCGGGTCATCCACCGCAAGAACGGTGGGCTTTCCGCTGCGCGCAACACCGGCATCGAAACCGCCCGCGGGCGGTACATCGTCTTTGTGGACAGCGACGACTTTCTGGAGCCGGACACCATCCGCCGCGCTGTGGCCGAGCAGGAGCGCACCGGCGCGGAGCTGGTCATCTTCAACCTCGTCTACGCCAATGACCGCGGCGAGCGGTGCCCCACGCCGGACTTCACGATCTTTCAGGATGAAATACTCGACGAGGACGGCGTGTGGGCGCGGTATTTCGCGCTGGAAAACCAAAAAATCTACTATACCGTCGCTTGGAACAAGCTGTACACCGCCAAGCTTTTTGCGGATGGCCTGCGCTTTCCCGAGGGCAAGCGGTACGAGGATCAGTTCATGCTGCCCCACATCCTGCACCGCTGCCAGAACATCGCCTGCCTGGGCTACCAGGGCTACCGCTATGTGCAGCGGGCAGACAGCATCATGGCGCAGGGCCCGGCCAGCCACTACCTGGACCGCCCCGAATACCTGCTGGAATGGTGCGGCTACTTTACCGAGAAAGGCGACTACCTGCGGGCCGAGGGCCTGCTGAACGACGCCATCAAGAACCTGGCCGAGAAGGATGGCTTTGACCTGACCACGGCGCAGCAGCGCACCCGCTACCGCCAGGCCTGCCACGACTGCTCCACGGCTTACGGCAATTTGTCCCGCCGCACCGGGCGGGAGAGTATGCTGCTGCGCGCCGGGCTTTTGCGCCTGGGCCTGCCCCTGTACCGAATCTTCCTCAAACACAAAACCTAAGGAGTTCCCCTACAATGGAAAAAACACAACTGCAAAAAGGATACCATGTCCACTACGGCCCCGCGCAGGGGTGGAGCCAGGTCGATGTAAGCGAACTGTGGCGCTATAAAGATTTGATCTGGCTCTTTGTCAAGCGCGATTTTACCGTCATGTACAAGCAGACCGTGCTGGGCCCCGCGTGGATCCTGATTAACCCGCTGCTGTCCACGGCCATGTACTGCGTCATGTTCGGCACCATCGCCCACCTGTCCACCGACGGTGTACCGCAGATTTTGTTCTACCTGGCCGGTACGGCGCTGTGGGGGTTCTTCTCCGCCTGCATCAATAAGGTGTCGGGCACGTTTACCACCAACTCCGCTATTTTCAGCAAGGTGTATTTCCCGCGGCTGGCGATGCCCATTTCCACGATGCTGTCAGGCCTTATCAATTTCCTGGTACAGTTTGCGCTGTTCTTTGTGCTGCTGCTCGTCTACCTGACCAAGGGTGAAGTCAGCCCCCACTGGGGGATGTTGCTGCTGACGGTGCCGCTGGTGCTGCAGGTGGGTCTGCTGGGCCTGGGCTGCGGCATCATCGTGTCCAGCCTGACTACCCGTTACCGTGATTTGATGGTCGTGGTGACCTTTGGCGTGCAGCTATGGATGTATGGCTCCCCGGTGGTCTATCCGCTGTCGATGATCGACAACCGGCTGCTGCGGGCCATTATGATCGTCAACCCGATGACCGCCCCGATGGAGAGCTTCCGTTATATCTTCTTCGGTACCGGGCAGGTCAACGGGTTAATGTGGGTGCTTTCGCTGGCCTGGACCGCCGTGCTGCTGGTCGTGGGTCTGTCGCTTTTCAGCAAGGTCGAAAAGACCTTCGTCGATACGGTGTAAGGGGGTCCTGACATGAGTGAAAATGAACTGATGATCCGTGTACAGGACGTCAAAAAGCAGTACCGCCTGGGCCAGATCGGCGGCGGCACGCTGCGCAGTGACCTGCAAAGCTGGTGGGCCCGCAAGCGCGGCAAAGAGGACCCGAACAGCCTGATCGGCACCGACCAGCGATTGATCGGTACTACATTTATGGCGCTGAACGGCGTCAGCTTCACCGTCAAAAAGGGCGAGGCCGTGGGCATCATCGGCTCCAACGGCGCGGGCAAATCCACGCTGCTCAAGCTGCTGACCCACGTCACGGCCCCCAGCGCCGGTGATATCGACCTGTACGGCCGTGTGGCCTCGATGTTGGAGGTCGGCACCGGCTTCCACCCCGAAATGACCGGCCGCGAGAACGTCTACCTGAACGGCGCGATTTTGGGCATGACCCACGCAGAAATTGACGCCAAGATGGATGAGATCATTGCCTTCTCCGAGGTCGGCGACTTCATCGACACGCCGGTCAAGCGGTATTCCAGCGGTATGTATGTCAAGCTGGCGTTCAGCGTGGCGGCCCACCTGGACAGTGAAATCATGATCATGGACGAGGTCCTGGCCGTCGGCGATATGAAGTTCCAGAAAAAGTGTCTGGACAAGATGCGCCAGGCCGCTCAGCGCGACGGCAAGACCGTTTTGTACGTCAGCCACAATATGTCCACGATCCGCGACCTGTGCGACCGCTGCATCGTGCTGGACAAGGGCAAGGTCATCTTTGACGGTGACGTTGACGAGGGCATTGCCACCTACCTGTCCACCCGCTGGCAGACGTCGGATTTTGTGGACTACACCAATCACAAGCGCGACAACTGGTTCAAGCGCGACAACATCCGCATCCAGAACATCCATGTGCAGGTGCAGTCGGTGGAGGCAATCGAGCGCACCCAGCCTGTGCGCATCCATTACGTGCTGAAAGCCAACGAACTGGCCGAGAACATCGGCCTGCGGTTTGAGGTGCGCGACGAAGTCGGCACCCCGCTGGCGACGTCCAGTATGTTTGGCCTGACCCTGCAGCCCGGCATCAACGAGTTTACGGCGGAGTATGACCTGAGCGTGCTGACCGTGGGCAAGTACAGCAACTACTTCACGGTCATTACCTCCTACGGCGGTGGCACCTACGGCGTCGAGGATTGGGTTCCCGGCATCCAGTTCCAGCTGGTGGATACCTTTGCCACCTATTACGAGGGCTGGAACCGCCGCGCCTGGGGCCCCATCTGCCTGCCCGAACCCGCTGTCACCATGGGGGCGGAAGAATGATGACGAAGGTTGCGGCGCTGTATATTGCCACCGGCAAGTATACGGTGTTCTGGCCGGAATTTTACGAGAGCGCGGAGCAATACCTGCTGCGCGACTGCGAGGTACACTATTTTGTGTTCACCGATGCGGCCGCTCTGCCGGGGGAGGAGAACCCCCGTGTGCATATCTGCCCGCAGGAGGCCTACTCCTGGCCGTTTGCCACACTGCGCCGGTTTGAGATTTTCTTGAAGCAGGAGCAGGCTCTGCGCGGCTTTGACTACATCTTCTTTTTCAACGCCAACGCGCAGTTTATGCAGCCTGTCACGCGGGAAATGCTGCTGCCCCGGGCCGAAAAAGGGGAACGGCTGCTCGTTGTGCAGCATCCCTCCTTCTACGCAAAGCCGAACTATGAGTTCACCTACGACCGCAACCCGCGCAGCACGGCCTGCATCCCCTACGGACTGGGAAAATACTACGTCTGCGGCGGCGTCAACGGCGGCATGGCCCCGGCGTTTTTGGAGCTGTGCCGCACGCTGGACAAGCGCATTCGCCGGGACTTGCAGCACAACGTCATTGCACTGTGGCACGATGAATCCCAGATCAACCGCTACATCCTGTTCCGCCATGACTTCCGTGTGCTGGATCCGTCCTTCTGCTACCCGGAAGGATGGGACCATCTGCCGTTCCCCTGCGTGGTGCGCATCCGCAGCAAGGCGCGGTATCTGGACATCCCGGCCCTGCGCAAAGATGCGCCGGAGACACAGCTTTCCCCGGCAGTGCAGCGGTGGAACCACTTTGCCATGCGCGCGGCCCGCTGGAGCCAAAACCACCTTTTCAAAAAAGGAAAATGACGATGAACGAAGCACAATGGCAGAACCGCATGACCATGCTGGTCAACAGCTGCGACGCCTACGAGGATCTGTGGCAGCCGTTTTTTACGCTGCTGAAACGGTATTTTGCGCCGCTGGATATGCGCATTCTGCTCAACACCGAGAGCAAGGACTTCCACTTTGAAGGACTGAATATCGAATGTGTACACAGCAGCGCCGCCACCTACGGTGAGCGCATGACCGACGCGCTGCGCCGGGTCAAGACCGAGTACACTCTTCTGATGCTGGATGACTTCTTCCTGCGGGAGCCGGTGAAGATGGACCGCCTGCATGACCTGGTGCGCTGGATGGATGCGGATCGGGATATCGTCTATTTCAGCAGCGATATCACCGAGGCGCTCTACGATTGGGAAGTGGACCGTTACCCCGGCTACCGCCGCCTGCCGGTGGGCAACCGCTACACGCTGAATATGCAGGCGGCGGTCTGGCGCACTGATAAATTTGCTGAGTACTGGAACCACAAGGTAAGCCCCTGGGACTGGGAGGAGCGCTGCAATGTGCTGACCGCCGCCCACCCGAAGGATAAGTTCTACTGCGTCCTCAACGAGGAAGCGCGCTTTTTGAACTACGGCTACCACAAGGGCCAGTGGATGGGCATTTGCCACGGCAAGTGGGTCGAGCATGACGTTGTCCCGTTCTTTGCCAAAGAGGGCATCGAAATCGACTACGCGAAGCGCGGCTTTGTTGATTTGGCCCACCGCCCGGCCAGCCTGCAAAAAGAAACCGCCCGCAGCGAGCGGTACGACCTTGTGCGCCGCTGCCTGGGGGCGGGGTATCTGCTGCCGTATTTTCTCTTCTGCCGCCGGTGCAACCTGTACAGCAAAAAGAACCATTGCGCCGTGGATGAGGATTACTTCCACTATTTGCAGCGCAAGGCTGATTTGCAGAGCCAGACCGGTAAAAAGTGCCTGTTTGGCCCGATGCAGCGATAAAAAATACCGCACAGCATTTTGCTGCGCGGTATTTTTTGTACGGATCACCGGTAATCGATCGGCAATGTCGGCAGACCGTTGAGGGTCCAGTCGGCCAGATTGCCGTCCTGGTACTCGTAGTAGCCCTGGGCGGCAATCATGGCGCCGTTATCGCCGCAGTATTTCAGCTCGGGCAGATAGACTTTTGCGCCCAGCTTTTGGGCACCATCGTTCACCAGCTGGCGCAGACGACCGTTGGCGGCTACGCCGCCCGCTAAAACTACCTGTTGGGCGTTGGTGTCGGCGGCTGCGGCCAGCAGCTTTTTCGCCAGAATCTGGTCAATACGCTCCTGGAAACTGGCGGCCATGTCGGCTACGTTGACGGCCTGGCCCTTCTGCTCGGCGTTATGCACTTCGTTGATGACGGCGGTTTTCAGGCCGCTGAAGCTGACGTTGTACTTGCCGTCCACATGGGGCACCGGCAGTTTGTAGGCCTTGGGGTTGCCGTCCCGCGCGGCGGCGGCAACGCTGGGGCCGCCGGGGTAGGGCAGACCCAGCGTGCGGGCTACCTTGTCGTAGGCTTCGCCTGCGGCGTCGTCTACGGTGCGGCCTAAGATTTTGTAGCGGCACCAATCCTCCACCAGCACAATATGGCTGTGCCCGCCGCTGGCGACCAGGCAGAGAAACGGCGGTTTCAGATCCTGGTGGGTCAGATAGTTGGCGGCGATATGCCCGCGCAGGTGATGCACCGGCACCAGCGGCTTGTTTGCCGCATAGGCCAGCCCCTTGGCAAAGTTGACGCCGACGAGCACCGCGCCGATCAGCCCCGGCGCAAAGGTCACGGCCACAGCGTCCACATCGGCAATGGTCATATTGGCATCGGCCAGCGCCTTGTCAACGGTGGCGCTGATATATTCCGCATGGCGGCGGCTGGCAATCTCCGGCACAACGCCGCCGTAGAGTGCCTGCTCCCTGACGCTGGTGGAGATGATGTTGGAAATGACCTTTCGGCCATCCTCCACGATCGCCGCCGCCGTCTCGTCGCAGGTGGACTCGATCCCTAAAACATACATACACAAAACCTCTATGCAGGGGCCGGGCATACCCGGCCCTCAACGTTTTCTTGATTGCGATTTTCTCGGAAAAGTGCGGCCTCTGTCGGGTGGGGGCCGGACATACCCGGCCCTACGGTCGTGCCGCTGCTTTAATGGGCAGCAAGCCATGTCTTGCCGGTGCCTACCTCGGTCGTCAGGGGGACGCTGTAATGCACAACGTTTTCCATTTCTTCTTTCAAAATGCGCTTTACTTCGTCAATTTCGGCATCGGGCGCTTCGACGATCAGCTCATCGTGTACCTGCAAAAGCAGCCGGGCCTGCAGCTTTTCATCCCGCAGGCGCTGCCAGACATGGACCATCGCCAGCTTTATGATATCCGCCGCCGTGCCCTGGATGGGCGTGTTGCGTGCCATCCGCTCACCGCTGGCACGCACCTGGAAGTTGGAGCTTGCCAGCTCCGGCAAAGCGCGGCGGCGGCCAAACAGCGTCTCCACATAGCCCTTGTCCTTGGCGTGGGCGATGCAGTCCTTCATATAACCGTCCACCTTCGGGAAGGTGTCGAGGTAGGTCTTTAGGAACGCATCGGCCTCCTTGACCGAAATGCCCAGATCCTTGCCCAGACTGAACGCGCCCTTGCCGTACATGATGCCAAAGTTGATGGCCTTGCTGGCCGAACGCAGCTGCGGCGTGACCTCGCTCTCAGGGATGTGGTAGATTTTGGCGGCAGTCGAGCGGTGGATGTCTGCGCCGTTCAAGAACGCCTGCTGCATATGCTCGTCACCGGTGATGTGCGCGAGGATGCGCAGCTCGATCTGGGAGTAGTCGGCGTCCACCAGTGTCTCACCCTGCCCAGCCACAAAGTAGCCGCGTAACCGGCTGCCCAGCTCGGTGCGGATGGGGATGTTCTGCAAGTTTGGCTCGGTGGACGAAATGCGCCCGGTGCGGGCCTCGGTCTGGATAAAGGTCGAGTGTACGCGCCCATCCGCGGCCGTGGCGTTCAGCAGGCCGTCCACGTAGGTGGACAGCAGCTTGGAGTAGGTGCGGTATTTCAAAATCTCGTCGATGACCGGGCTGTACGGTCGCAGGCTTTCCAGCGTCTCGGCGTCGGTGGAATAGCCGCGGGCGTTTTTCTTGCGCGGCGGCAGGCCCAGCTTGTCAAACAGGGCCTCGCCCAGCTGCTTCGGGCTGTTTACGTTGAACTCATAGCCAACTTCTGTATAAATATTGTTTAAAATGCCGTCCAGCTCGCCCCGTAGGCTGTCGCCAAAGGCGCGGATGCCGTCGGCGTCCACTGCAAAGCCGATGCGCTCCATGTCAGCCAGCACGCGGGCCAGCGGCAGCTCCATCTCGTCCAGCAGTTTGCGCTGGCCGCTCTCGTCCAGCGCGGCGGCCAGCGCATCACACAGGCCCGCCAGCACGCCCGCGTCGGGGGTAGCCTCGCATGTGAAGTCGGCGTGTACGCCGTACTCGGCAGCCAGGGAGTGGACCTCGTACCCACTGGCCGAGGGGTTCAACAGGTAGGCAGCCAGTTTGCCGTCAAACCGCAGCGCCTTACCGATGCCGCCATGTTCCAGTGCCAGCCGGTAGAGGGGCTTTGCGTCAAAGGCCCAGATTTCGGCATCGCCGTCGAGGATGGCGGCCAGCCGGTCCGCGTCGGGTAGGTAGACGTCCTTGCCCTGCACGAGATACCACGCGCTGTCGCCCTCTTTGCTCGCGCTCTGGGCGGCGTAGAAACGGCCCTCCAACAGCAGCGGCAGGGGGGACGGCTCCACTGTTTCCAGCGGGGCGGTGTCCGCAGCGGCGGGGGCTGCGCCCTCCTCCAGGCCCCAGCGGGCCACCATCTTGTGCATTTCCAGCGCGGCCAGCAGCTGCGCGGCGGCAGCCGGGTCGCCGGGTTGGCGGACATAGGCGGCGGGGTCGGATTCGATCGGTGCGTCCTTGCGGATCGTACCCAGCATATAGGAAAGGTCGGCCTTGTCGCGGTTGGCGGTCAGCTTGGCCCGCTGGCCGGGCTTGACGGCCTTGTCCTCGATGTTGTCATACACGCCCTGCAGGCTGCCGAATTTGGAGATCAGCGCCAGTGCGGTTTTCTCGCCGATGCCGGGCACGCCGGGGATGTTGTCCGAAGCATCGCCCATCAGGCTCTTGACGTCAATGAGCTGCGGCGGCTCGATGCCGTATTTCTCGCGGATGGCGGCGGGGTCCATGGGAAGGGTCTCCTTGTTCGTTGCCAGCAAAACAGTCGTGGCATCGTCCACTAATTGCAAACTGTCCCGGTCGCCGGTCGCCAGCAGCGTCGTACCGCCCGCAGCCTCACAGGCGGCGGCCAGCGTGCCTAAAATATCGTCGGCCTCCCAGCCGGCTTTGCTGACCTGCACAAAGCCCAGGTCAGTCAGAAGTTCCTTCAGCACCGGCATCTGCTGGGCCAGTTCCTCGGGCATACCGTGGCGGGTGGCTTTGTAGCCGTCGTAGGCGGTGTGACGGAAGGTGGGTGCGCGCTCGTCCCAGGCGATGGCGACAGCGTCCGGTTTGTGGGCCGCCAGCAGGTTGAGCAGGATATTCTGGAAGCCGTAGATGGCGTTGGTGTAGCGGCCATCCTTCGTCGTCAACAGCTTGATGCCGAAAAACGCGCGGTTGACCAGGCTGTTGCCGTCCAAGACCATGAGTTTCATGCGCAATACTCCTTATAAACAATCTACATTTCAGTATACCACATTTGCGGAAAATATGGTAGAATAGATTACAAAATAAAAAAGCCTTCCCCCTTGGGGGAAGGTGGCGCAAAGCGCCAGAGGAGGGGCGGCCCTGCCGTGATTGCCCGGGAAGGGGCGGCAGGGCAAACTTGCCCTTCATTAGTCACCTTCGGTGACAGCTTCCTCCAAGGGGGAAGCCTTTTTAAGGAGGAACTATGCAGCTACGCAACCTACAAATCCCCACCGGGGCGGTGTTTGCGCCGATGGCGGGGCTGACCGACGCGGCGTGCCGCCATTTGATGGCCGACCACGGCGCGGCCTGGACCGTCAGCGAGATGGCCAGTGCCAAAGCGCTGAATTTCGGCGACCGCAAATCGCTGGAACTGCTCAAGGATGAGCACCCCCACGGCCTGTATGCCATCCAGCTGTTCGGCGCAGAGCCGGAGTCCATGGCAAAGGCAATTCTGTTTGTCCGGGAAAAGGGCATCCGGTTCGACATCCTTGATATCAATATGGGCTGCCCCGCGCCCAAGATCACCAGCAGCGGCGCGGGCAGTAAGCTCCTGCTTGACCCGCCGCTCTGCGGGCAGATGGCAGCCGCCGCCCGCAAGGCGCTGGGCGACGACACCCCGCTGACCGTGAAAATGCGCATCGGCTGGGATGCCGACAACCTGACCGGCGTCGAGGTCGCCAAGCAGCTGGAAGCGGGCGGCGCGGATTTGATTGCCGTGCATGGCCGCACGCGGGAGCAAATGTACATCCCGCCCATCGATACGGCAGCCATCGCGGCCATCAAGCAGGCGGTGTCCATCCCGGTGCTGGCGAACGGCGACGTGACCAGCGCAGACGGTGCGCTTACCTTGTTAAAAGAGACCGGCTGCGACGGTGTCATGATCGGGCGCGGCGCCCTGGGCGACCCCTGGCTGTTCGCACAGGTGCGCGCGGCGCTGCTGGGCGAGAAACGCCCGCCCGAGCCGACGCTGAACCAGCGGATGGCCGCCCTGCGCGCGCAGATCTACGAAATGTGCGAGGAAAAGGGCGAGTGGGCCGCCATGCCCCAGGCCCGCAGCCAGGCCATGCACTATATGAAAGGCCTGCGCGGTGCCGCCGCCCTGCGCCGCTATTGCTCGATGCTGGAGCATTTTACCGATGTGGACCGGCTGATCGACGCGGTGTACAAATTGCAATAATGTAGGGGCCGGGTATGCCCGGCCCCTACAACCGTATTAAAATCTCCCGCGCGTCAATTCGTCGAGATTCTGCGCAAAGCAGGGCAGCATATGCTCGATGAAGTATTCGGCCTCGGGGCAGTGCATTTCGTGCAGGGCGGCCAGCTGCTGGGCCTCGGCGGCCTCAAACTCGTGGCTGCCGCTCTGGCGCTCCTCCATGCACTTGATGAGCGCCGAAAGCCGGTCCGCTGCTTTTACAATTTTGCGCTCGGCATCGTTCAGCAGACTGCCGGTCAGCCAGGCCTGCGTTTCGGCCTGCAATTCGGCGGGCTGCAAGCTCGCCATGACCCGTGCCCCCTCGTGTTCCACGGCCTTGTAGGCGGTGCGAAGCGCGTCGTTTTTGTACTTGACCGGGGTGGGCAGGTCGCCGGTTAAAATCTCCGGTGCATCGTGGTAAAGCGCCGCCGTGGCGACGACCTCGGGCCGCAGGGATTTTCCCGTGGCCGTGCATTTTTGGCCAATCAGGCAGAGGGTGTGCGCCAGCAGCGCCGTGTCGGCGGTGTGCTCGCTCAGGGATTCGGCCCGGGTGCTTCGCATCAGGCTCCAGCGGGTGATGTATTTCATGCGGCTGAGCAGCGCACTGAACGGATAGGTTTTCATCTTCACTTGACCTCCGGTTTGTGGTATAATGGGGCGTATCCTCAGTATACCACACCTTGCCCCAAAATGGGGCCCCATAAACGGTACTATCAATATGGAATCCGTAAATTTTAAACAAAAATCCAATTACTGGCGGGTGTTCGTGCTCTGCTTTGCCACGGCGGTGCTGCTGTTTCTGCCCCACTGCATCATAGATGCCGTCGCGGGCGGCGGGTACTTCCACTACGCGGGCGACTTCAACGACCAGCAGATCAACTTTTACCAGTATGCCAACGCCTTTATTAAGCAGGGCGGCACCTTCAGCTGGGCTACCGATTTAGGCAGCGGGTTTGTCAACTCCTACTCGTTCTACCTGCTGGGCAGCCCGTTCTTCTGGCTTTCGATGCTCGTGCCCGCCAAGTTCATGCCCTGGGCCATGGTGCCGCTGCTCTGCCTGAAAATGGCGCTGGCAGGGGGCGGGGCTTACCTGTGGGCACGCCGCTGGGTGCAGGACGAAAGATGGTCCATGCTGGCGGGCTGTCTGTACGCATTCTCCGGGTTCAGCATCTACAACATCTTTTTCAATCACTTTTTGGACGTTGTGGCGCTGTTTCCCTATATGCTGGCGTCGCTGGACGACGCGGTGCTGGACGGCAAAAAAGGCCGCTTTCCGTTCTGGGTGGCGCTGAACCTTGTCAACAACTACTTCTTTTTTGCCGGGCAGGCCGTGTTCCTCATCCTCTATTTCTTCTGCATGGCGGCGGGGCGGCGGTATAAAATCGGCCCGCGCAAGTTTGCAAGCCTTGCGTGGGAGACGGTCCTGGGCTGCGCCTGCGGGTGCGTGCTGCTGCTTCCGGCGGGGCTGTCGCTTTTGCAAAATCCGCGCACCATCGACCCGTTTACCGGGTATGGATACTTGTTCTATGGCAAATCCCAGCAGTACGGTGCCATTTTTTACAGCCCCTTTTTGATGCCGGATGCGCCCTATTTCAAGGATATGTTCCAGGAAGGCATCCTCAAACACACGAGCCTGACCGCCTACCTGCCGCTGGTGGGTGCGGCGGGCGGTTTGGCGTTCTGCCGGGCGCGGGGGCGGCACCCATTTACCTACATTCTGAAAGTGTGCATCGTCTGCGCGTTCGTGCCGGTGCTGAACAGTGCGTTCTACGCCCTCAATTCCAGCTACTATGCCCGCTGGTATTATATGCCGATTCTGGTTTTGTGCGGTGCGACGTGCTATCTGCTTGCCCGCCCCGGCCTGGCGGAGCGGCACCTGCCCCGGGCGTTCGCGCTGACGACCTTTATCACGCTGACGGCGGCGGTATTCGCCATCCTGCCCAACGAGGATGACGACGGCAACACGGTCTACGGCGTGTTGGATCAGCCTGCGCGGTTCTGGGCCATCTTCGGCATGACGGTGGCGGGCATCGTGGTTTTTGCGTTGCTGTGGCATTTTTGCCGCCAAAAGCGCCGCTGGGGCAGTATTCTGATGGCGGCGACGCTGGGGTTCAGCCTGCTGTACGGTACGCTGCACCTCTCGCTGACCAAGTACGCCCAGTGGGACACCGATAGCAATTTGATCGCAGAGACGTATGATTCTGTGGATGAGATTGCCGCCGCCCTGCCGGACGACGCGTTTTATCGGATCGATGCCTATGGGGCACACAACAATCTGGGGCTGTGGTTCGATAGGAGTTGTCTGCAATTTTTCAACTCCACCGTCGCGCCCAGCATCATGGAATTTTACCCAGAGGTCGGCGTCAAGCGGGACGTGAACTCCAAGCCGGAGGCTGAGAACTACGCACTGCGCGGGCTGCTCAGCGTGCGGCACACGCTGGTAGCCAAGGACAAGGAGGCTGAGTGGACCGACAAGGCCCTGCCCGGCTGGCGGCGTACCGGCGAGACGACGGCCTACGCTATTTACGAGAACGAAAACTGGATGCCGATGGGCTTTGCATTCGACTACTACGTCACCGCCGACCAGCTCGACCGCGTGAACGAGGACGAGCGTGCGCAAATTTTGTGCCGCGCGGTTTTGCTGGATGACGACCAGATTTCGGCGTTCGGCGGTATTTTGCAGCCTTTGCCCGATGAGGAGCTGACCAACCGCAGTGAGGATGCCTACGCTGCCGACTGCGCCGCCCGGCGGGATGCAAGTGTGGCAGAATTTGCCGCGACCCGCACCGGTTTTACGGCCAGGACGAACTATGCCGCGGACGAGCTGGTGTTTTTCAGTGTGCCGTATGACGACGGCTTTACCGCCACAGTCAACGGCGAACCCGCCACCATTGAAAAGGTGGACGACGGCCTGATGGCCGTGTGCGTGCCCGCAGGGGAGAACGAGATAGAATTTACCTACCATACGCCGGGGCTGAAGGTGTCGGCCACCGTGAGCGCTGTTGCTATCGTGGTGTATGGAGTGTATTTGGGAATTTTGAGGAAGAAAAAGAGGGCATAACGGCAAATGCGGCGCGAAAGGGAAGTTTGCAATAGAGGCAAACGACCCGGGGCGTCGAGGACGCCGCCCCCTACAACTAAAGGATAAAGGAGTTCTAAAGGCACAGTGCGACTTCCGCTTTGGGGTTCCTAGGGGCGTGCAGCCCCTAGGTCGCGGGTCCCGCTTGACGGCGCACAACGAGCGCCGTCAGTTTGCTTCGCAAACCCGCTTTTGCGGTTGATTGCCCCACGGGGCAATCATTGTGCACTCCCCAGTTTCGCTGCGCTCAACTGTGGCCCCACGCGCACAAGCCCGCACCGCGTCGAAAGAGCGGCAATTTTCTTTGGTTCTTTCTTTTGTTGGCAAAAGAAAGAAACCCCTCCCGGGAGGATGCCGTTCATACTTTAGCAGAGCAAAAAGAGAGGAAACAAACCATATGCCAAACCATGCTGAACAGTTAGCCCAGGAATTGAACCTGAATGTCAAAAATGTCCAGGGGGCTATTGAATTGATTGACCAGGGGAACACCATCCCCTTTATCGCCCGCTACCGCAAGGAGGCCACCGGCTCGATGGACGATCAGGTACTGCGCGATCTGGGCGACCGCCTGGAATATCTGCGCGGCCTCGATAAACGCAAGGAGGAAGTCACCTCCTCCATCACCGAGCAGGGGGCCATGACGCCCGAATTGACCGCCGCGCTGACCAAAGCCAAGACCTTGGCCGAGGTCGAGGACATCTACCGCCCCTATAAACCCAAGCGCAAGACCCGCGCCAGCATCGCCAAGGCCCGGGGCTTGCAGCCGTTGGCCGACGCGATTCTGAAACAGGACGCTGCGTTTGACCCCGAAAAGGCCGCCGCCGCGTACCTTAATGATGAGGTCCCCGACGCAGCCGCCGCGCTGGCCGGGGCGCAGGATATCATCGCTGAGGCTGTCTCCGATGATGCCGCCTGCCGCGCCGAACTGCGCCGCTACTACCGTGCGTTCGGCCGCATCGCCAGCGCCAAGGCCAAGGACGAGGACAGCGTCTACGCCCAGTATTACGACTTCGCAGAGCCGCTGAACAAGATCCCCGGCCACCGCGTGCTGGCACTGGACCGCGGCGAGCGCGAGGGCTTTTTGAAGGTTGGCATTCAGGTCGATGCCGACCGTGCGGCGGGTATCGTCAGCTGGATGTACGCCCGCAAAAAGACCGGCGGCAAGAGCGCGGAACTCGTGGACGCTGCCGCCCGCGACGCATACAGCCGCCTCATCCACCCCAGCCTGGAAAACGAACTGCGGAGCGAGCTGTCCGATGCCGCCGCCGAGGGTGCTATCAAGGTCTTTGGCGATAACCTGCGCCAGCTGCTTTTGCAGCCGCCCATCCGCGGCAAGACGGTTATGGGCCTGGACCCCGGCTACCGCATGGGCTGCAAGGTCGCCGTCGTGGACCCCACCGGCAAGGTGCTGGACACGAACGTCGTCTACCCGGTGCCCGAGTTCAAGCGCGTGGATCAGGCAAAAAAAATTATCAAAGCGATGGTTTTGAAGAACGGCGTCGAGGTCATGGCCATCGGCAACGGCACGGCCGGCCACGAGACAGAGGAATTCGCCGCCCAGGTCATCCGCGAGCTGGCCGACGAAAAGAACCTGCATTTGCAGTATATGGTCGTCAGCGAGGCCGGCGCGTCGGTCTACTCCGCCAGCAAACTGGCCGCCGAGGAATTCCCCCAGTATGACGTCAACCTGCGCAGCGCTGTGTCCATTGCCCGCCGTTTGCAGGATCCGCTGGCCGAGTTGGTCAAAATTGACCCCAAGGCCGTCGGCGTGGGCCAGTACCAGCACGATATGCCCCAGAAGCGGCTGAACGAGACGCTGGACGGCGTGGTCGAGGACTGCGTGAACAGTGTCGGCGTCGACCTGAACACTGCCTCTGCGCCGCTGCTGCGCCGCGTGGCGGGCGTCAGCGCGGCCACGGCCAAGAATATCGTTGCCTGGCGCGAGGAGGAGGGCGCGTTCACCTCCCGTGCGCAGCTGAAAAAGGTCAAGGGCCTCGGCCCCAAGGCTTATGAGCAGTGCGCGGGCTTCCTGCGGCTGCCCGAGGCAAAGAACCGCCTGGATGCGACCGCCGTCCACCCCGAGAGCTACGCCGCCGCCAAGGCCCTGCTGGATGCCTGCGGCTACACCGCCGCAGAAATCGGCACCGACAAGCTGGCGGGCCTGCCCGGCGTTGTCAAGGTCAAGGGGGCCAAGACCCTGTGTGAGACGCTGGGGGTGGGAGAGCCGACGTTGAACGATATCGTTGCCGAGCTGTGTAAGCCGGGCCGCGACGTGCGCGACAGCCTGCCCAAGCCGCTGCTGCGCAGTGACGTCATGGGGCTGGACGACCTCAAACCCGGCATGGAACTGACCGGCACCGTGCGCAACGTCATTGATTTCGGCGCATTCGTAGACCTGGGTGTCCACCAGGACGGGCTGGTTCATGTTTCCCAGATCAGCGATAAATTCATCAAGCACCCGCGGGAAGTGCTGAAGGTCGGCGATATCGTGCGGGTCAAGGTGCTCAGTGTCGATACCGGCAAAAAGCGCATTGCCCTGACAATGAAGGGCGTACCCCAGCAAAACTGATACAAAAGCGACAGGAACATATACAAATGTTGCACGCGGATTTACATGGTGTTTGATTTTTAACAAGGAATGCTGTACAACTAAAGCAGAAATCGACAAAAACGTTCAGAAAACGTAAAAATTAGCTTGTAAAAACATAATACCTGTGAACAAATGCACAGGGCACAGCCCAAAAGCTGTCATTCTTACCAAAAGCCAAAAATGAAGGATTTTCTCTTTTGTGCAGGAAATGGAAAAAATCACCTTTGTGCATTATGAACAAACACAAGGCACATAATTGTGCTATAATGCACAACGTAGGGAGCAGATAGAGCATGGTGGCTCACCTCCCTGCCGCAGGCCGTGCGCCCGGTTCCATCCTGGATACCGGTGCTGAAGACGCGGCAGAATGCGTGGGAAAAATCGGAGGTTCTTTATTATGGTGAAACAAGTCAAGGTTTCCAATTTTACTGAGGTCAAGGGAATCGTGTCTGCTGCCGCCAAGTGTTATAACGATGTCGGCGTGCATGACATGAAGGGCAGCATTGCCGATGCAAAGAGCATCCTGGGCATGATGAGCCTGGATTACAGCAATCCCGTCAAGATCGTCTGCGAGGATGAGCATGACCTGAACCGCGTTGTCAGCGCGCTCAAGCAGTAAAATCAAACCGACCGCCCTGTGGTGTATGCCGCAGGGCGGTTTTTTATTTGCAGATAAAGATATTGCTAAGGTGTAGGGGCCGCCTATGTGAAGCCCGCGGCCTTCCCGCAAGATGTCGTCTGCCTTGCATGCCCGGCCCCTACGGCCCTGCGTAAATTTTTATAAAAATAGAGTTTGTGAAAACGCGAGAAAACAAGAGCATTTACGAGAATTAAAGAGCTATCAAAGAATAAATTAAAATTCTTTCCAAAAACCGTTGACTATGGCCCCGCTTTCTGCTATAATCACACTTGCGCGAAAAAGCGCCCTGTGCGGCGCTGTTAAATACCGTTATAAGACGGACGTGTTAATTTCTCAATGGAGGTTCCTACTATGAGCACGACTCTCGCTAAGCCCGCTGAAATGGCTGACCGCAAGTGGTATGTGATCGACGCCGCCGGCAAGCCCCTCGGCCGCGTTGCTGCCAAGGCTGCTGTCATCCTGCGCGGCAAGAACAAGACCACTTTCACCCCCAACGTTGACTGCGGTGACCACGTCATCATCATCAACTGCGACGAGGCTGTCCTGACCGGCAAGAAGCTGGAGAAGAAGTTCCATCGCACTCATTCCGGCTGGATCGGCGGCCTGAAGGAGACCCAGTACAAGACCCTGATGGCTGAGAACAGCGACAAGGCCATGACCTACGCTGTCAAGGGCATGATCCCCTCTAACACCATCGGCGCCAAGGCTATGACCCGCCTGCACTGCTACAAGGCTGCTGACCATGCCCATGCTGCTCAGAAGCCCGAAGCTGTTGAGATTTGAGTGAGGAGGCAATAGAAGATGTACGAAACCAAACCTTATTTCTACGGCACTGGCCGTCGTAAGCATTCCGTTGCCCGCGTTCGCGTTTACAACGGCACCGGCAAAATGACCATCAATGGCCGTGACATCAACGACTACTTTGGTCTGGAGACCCTGAAGCTGCTGGCCAACAGCCCCCTGGTTCTGACTGAGAACGAGGGCAAGTTCGACGTCGTCGTCAACGTCGTCGGCGGTGGCTGCGCCGGTCAGGCTGGCGCTATCCGCCACGGCCTGTCCCGCGCCCTGCTGCAGTTCAACCCCGAGCTGCGC